>OCRG01000059.1_pt1 | contig 16483 bp, 20 predicted proteins | sample 1535071 | NCBI WGS metagenome assembly OCRG01 (sample SAMEA3275605, study PRJEB22092) | marine metagenome | biome: ENVO:00000447; feature: ENVO:00002042; material: seawater | collected 2014-06-22T16:30:00+00 | depth 0 m
TCAAAATTAAAGAGACACAGTGTAAAAACATCACCCACGATTAACGCGCACCATCCCCTGAGGCTTTGCGCAAAATGCGATCCATGGCTTTTGTGCTGAGTATACGTTTCAACCACCAAAACAAGTGTGTGGGGAAGGTCACTCGATAACGTGGTTTGGCGTTTTCCGCTGTTAGTGCATGGAGAACGCTCTTCACGACAGCTTCTGGATCGAGTGTGAAAGGTGCAGCATCACCTTCTTTCTCAAGGCGCGCCGCCATCGCTTGATAGTTTGCTTGATGTGGGCTGCCGATAGGATTGATAAAACGCTCAAAGGCTTTTTTTGCGTTATCGCGGAAGCGGCTGCGGATTGGGCCAGGCTCTAACAAGCTCACTTGAATGCCCGTGCCATGTAGTTCCAGACGTAGGGTATCGGTAAGACCTTCGAGGGCAAACTTAGAGCAGTTGTAAGCGCCGCGATAGGGCATAGCGACAAAACCCAACACTGAGCTGTTATGAATGATGCGACCCTCACCTTCACGTCGCATGATCGGGATGACTTGGCGTGTCAGTTCATGCCAACCGAGCAGGTTAGTGCGAAGTTGTGTCTCAAGGGCATCCCAGCTGAGATCCTCTACCGCACCAGGTTGGCCGTAAGCTCCATTGTTAAAAAGTCCGTAGAGCTTCCCGTTGGTGAGTTTTAGTGTTTCTGCCAGCCCGGCATCGATACTTTGGCGATCGCTGACATCGATTTGAACAGCATCCAAGCCCGAATCTCGCAATTGTTGAACGTCCTCGGGCTTTCGAGCGCTCGCAATAACGTGAAAGCTTTGCTGTTGCAGCATCTTCGCTGCACACAGTCCAATGCCGCTTGAACAGCCAGTGATAAGTACAGCGCGAGTTGATGACATGGTGATTTTTCTCACAATTTTGCGGATTCTGATCGTATCGCCCCTTCATTCAAAAATCTCGCCTGTGCTAAAATCGCGCGGTTTTTCTACAGATGAATGGGTTTTTGCCATGCCATTTTACGAATATCGCTGCGAGGCGTGTGGTCACACCCTTGAGGTGATGCAAAAAATGAGCGCTGACCCGTTGCAGGAGTGTCCTGAGTGTCATGCTTCTGCACTGAAGAAACTGATGTCAGTTACGGGTCTGGTTAAGTCCTCGTCACACGGTGGCGGTGGTCATAGTTGCGGCTCTGGCGGTTGTTCGTCCTGCCATTAACACAACAATTTTAAGCGGCCGGATGGCCTGTAATTAGGAAAGCTCCATGCGTACCCACTACTGTGGCGAAGTCACCGAAAAGTTTATTGGCGAAACTGTAGAGATCTGCGGTTGGGTTAATCGTCGTCGAGATCACGGCGGTGTCATTTTTATCGATCTGCGTGATCGTAGCGGTTTGGTTCAGGTGGTTTACGACCCTGACATCGAAGATGTGTTCAAAATGGCAGAGCAGGTGCGCAATGAGTTCGTTCTGAAGATCACTGGTCTTGTGCGCGCTCGTCCTGAAGGCACCACTAATGATCAGTTGTCATCAGGTCAGATTGAAATTTTGGGTAAGCAGCTCGAGATTCTGAATAAAGCTGACACACCGCCTTTCCAAATTGATGAGGACGAGGTCTCTGAAGATATTCGTCTGCGTTATCGCTATGTCGATTTGCGTCGTCCAATCATGCAAGAGCGCATGATGTTGCGTTCGAAGGTGTCACGTCTGTTGCGTAATTACCTTGACGATAACGGCTTCATGGACATGGAAACCCCAATGCTCACTAAGGCGACCCCAGAGGGCGCGCGTGACTATTTGGTGCCAAGTCGTGTTCACGCAGGTAAATTCTTTGCGTTGCCACAGTCGCCACAACTGTTTAAGCAGTTATTGATGATGTCTGGCTTTGATCGTTACTACCAAGTTGTACGTTGTTTCCGTGACGAGGACTTGCGTGCTGATCGTCAGCCTGAATTTACACAGCTCGATTTAGAGATGTCATTCTTATCTGAAGATCAAATCATGGACCTGATGGAGGACATGATCCGCGGTGTGTTCAAAGATGCGCTGAATGTTGATCTGCCAAATCCATTCCCTCGCATGCCATATGACGAAGCGATGCGTCGTTTTGGTTCGGATCGTCCGGATATGCGTACCGATCTTGAATTAATCGACGTGGCTGATTTGATGGCGGGCGTTGAGTTCAAAGTCTTTGCAGGCCCGGCGAATGATCCAAATGGTCGTGTAGCCGCATTACGTTTACCTGAAGGTGGCAAGCTAAGTCGTAAGGACATCGATGAGTACACCAAGTTTGTGGGTGTCTATGGTGCGAAGGGCTTGGCGTACATTAAAGTCAATGCGATTGCAGATGGCGTTGAAGGTTTGCAGTCGCCAATCCTTAAGTTCCTGCCTGATGATGTGGCGATGTCGATTATGCAGCGCACCGGTGCGCAAGATGGTGACATCGTATTCTTTGGTGCTGATAAGACCTCAATTGTGAATGAAGCGCTTGGCGCTTTGCGCGTGAAGTTGGCAGAAGACTTAGGTCTTATGAATGCTGATTGGAAGCCATTGTGGGTTGTTGATTTCCCAATGTTCGAGTGGGATGAGGGCTCTAACCGTTGGCATGCATTGCACCACCCATTTACAGCGCCTAAGACGGATCAAATTGATCTGCTGGAGAATGATCCAGGTAAGTGTTTATCGCGTGCTTACGATATGGTGCTTAACGGTACAGAAGTTGGTGGCGGCTCAATTCGTATTCACCAAGACTCTGTGCAACAGAAAGTCTTTACTCTGTTAGGCATTGATGAGGCTGAGCAGAAAGAGAAGTTTGGCTTCCTGTTGGATGCGTTGAAGTTTGGTTGTCCTCCTCACGGTGGTTTGGCCTTTGGTCTAGATCGCCTTGTGATGTTGATGGCAGGTGCTCAATCGATTCGTGATGTCATGGCCTTCCCGAAAACACAAAGCGCGAGCTGCTTGCTGACTCAAGCGCCATCTGAAGTGGAGCCTTCGCAGGTTCGCGAGTTGCACTTGAAGCTACGTTTGCCTCAGTCTGAAAAGGCCGAGGGTTAAAAAAAGAGGTGCGCCAGAATGATTGGATTTCTGGTGCACTGATAGAAACTCGGGGCGCTTAATTGGCACGTATCCTTGGTATTGATCCAGGCTCTCGAGTCACCGGTTACGGGATCATCGAGAGTAACGGCTCGCACAGTCGCCACATTGCTAGCGGCTGTATTCGCACGCAGCAAAAAGCGTTTACCGATCGCCTTGGCGAGATCTTTCTCGGTCTGCAGCAGATCATCGATGAGCATCAGCCAGATCAAGTTGCGATCGAAGAAGTGTTTGTCGATAAAAACGTTTCTTCAGCATTGAAGCTAGGTCAGGCGAGGGGTGCGGCTATTGCTGCAGCAGTTGTCGCGCAAAAGCCTGTCTTTGAATACACGCCACGTTTGGTCAAAAAAGCGTTGGTGGGTAAAGGGCAAGCTGAAAAAGAGCAAGTTCAGCATATGGTCAAGGTGTTACTCTCTCTGCAAGGTAAGTTTGGGCTTGATGAGTCGGACGCGCTCGCGATCGCACTGTGTCATGCGCATAGTCACACCACGCTATCATCCATCGGGGGGAGATGATGATTGGTCTGTTACGCGGACGCGTACTGCATAAACAACCACCTTTTTTATTGCTCGATGTGAATGGTGTCGGCTACGAGCTTGAAGCGCCGATGTCGACCTTCTATGCCTTGCCCTTAGGTGATGATGAAATCACCTTGTACACCCATCTTACGGTCCGTGAAGATGCTCATATCTTGTATGGCTTTTCGGCAGAGTCTGATCGTGCGCTATTTCGTGCCTTGCTCAAGGTGAATGGCGTGGGTGGAAAGATGGCGCTCGGGATTCTCTCGGGAATGACGGCTGATGAATTTGCGATGACTGTCTCTGCCGGCGATGTGGCGGCAATGACTAAAATTCCTGGCGTGGGTAAGAAAACCGCTGAGCGATTGATAATCGAAATGCGTGATCGCATGGATAAACTCGGTTCAAGCTCCTCGACACCATTGGTGGGTGGTAAAGCGCTCTCTGGTGGGGCAGCCAACCCGTTAGATGATGCGATGAGCGCTTTGATGGCTCTTGGCTATAAAGCCGCTGATGTGCAGCGTATGACAAAGGGTTTGGATACAGAGGATTTGGCTACCGAAGAGATTATTCGATTGGCGCTACAAAGCACCCGATAACCTCGCGTTGGAGCGGCAGTTCCGACATAATGCTGAGCATAATAAAAAACTCTCTGAAACCCAGATTTCATGACCGAAAACGATCGATTAATAGAAGCCAATGCCGGCGCCGAAGATGCGGCGATTGATCGTGCGATCCGTCCGAAAACACTCGATGAATATGTCGGCCAGCCCGCAGTTCGTGAGCAGATGGAAATCTTTATCCCTGCAGCTCGTGACCGTGGTGAAGCCTTGGATCATGTGCTGATTTTTGGCCCCCCGGGATTAGGTAAAACGACCCTGTCGCACATCATCGCAAATGAAATGGATGTGAACCTAAAACAGACTTCAGGCCCTGTGCTTGAAAAGGCGGGTGACTTGGCAGCGTTGCTTACCAATCTTGAGCCTCGTGATGTGCTGTTCATCGATGAAATTCATCGCTTAAGTCCTGTGGTTGAAGAAGTGCTCTATCCGGCGATGGAGGATTATCAACTCGATATCATGATTGGTGAGGGGCCGGCAGCGCGTTCTATCAAAGTTGATTTGCCGCCCTTTACGTTGGTTGGCGCGACCACTCGTGCAGGTCTGCTGACATCACCCCTGCGTGATCGTTTCGGCATCGTACAGCGATTAGAGTTTTACTCAGAGGCTGAGCTCGCCAATATCGTTAAACGCTCTGCCGCTATTCTGGGTGTTGATATGGATGCTGGGGGTGCTGCAGAAATTGCACGTCGTTCACGCGGTACGCCTCGAATTGCTAATCGTCTACTGCGTCGTGTGCGTGACTATGCGCAGGTGAAAACTAATGGTCATGTCGATACCGAGGTTGCGGATAAAGCGCTCAGTATGTTGAACGTCGATAAACATGGCTTTGATCAGATGGATCGTCGTTTAATTGAAGCGATCGTGCATAAATTTGATGGTGGTCCGGTAGGCTTAGATAGCTTAGCAGCGGCCATCGGTGAAGAGCGTGGCACCATTGAGGATGTGGTTGAGCCTTATTTGATTCAGCAAGGCTTTTTGATGCGAACGCCACGTGGCCGCGTTGCGACAAAAGCGGCATATGAACTCTGTGGCTTAAAGCCGCCGGCAAAAGCAAACAATGATCTAGATGATTTGTTCGCTGATCTCGACGAGTAAGAACTAAACAATGACAACACTGTCCAATTCGCAACTGTTTGAATGGCCGATTCGGGTCTACTACGAAGATACAGATGCCGGTGGGGTGGTGTTTTATGCCAACTATTTACGTTTTATGGAACGCGCACGCACCGAATGGCTGCGTAGTCTTGGCTTTGAGCAAGACAAGTTAATGCAAGACCCTGGTGTTATGTTTGCTGTGCGCCGTACCGAGATGGATTATCGAGCGCCGGCGCGTTTCAATGATGAGCTTTCGGTAATCACCCGCGTAGACAAGCTATCAGGTGCGAGCATAACGTTCGCGCAACAGATTTTTCGCCTTGGTGAAGGTCAGCCACTTGTTGAAGGTTTGGTGCAGGTGGCTTGTGTAACCACTGAGATGAAGCCTGCGCGTATTCCTTCGTCAATTAAACAACTATTAAAAATCGCTTAGAGATAACGTTATGCCGCACTCGGATATGTCATTTTTGTCACTGATCCTCAACGCAAGTCTGTTAGTGCAGCTTGTGATGTTGCTATTGCTCGCTGCGTCAGTGTTCTCTTGGACCGCAATTTTTGATCGATATAAAACGCTTAAAGAGGCAAAAGAAGAATCTGAAACCTTTGAGTCGCGCTTTTGGTCGGGTGGTGATTTAGGCGAGTTATATCGTCGGTTAGAAAAAGATCCAGCACTAGAAGGGCAGTCAGCGATCTTTGTCGCAGGTTTTAAAGAATATGCCCGATTACGTGAGCATGAAGCGGAGCCAATGGCGATTGTTGAAGGTGCGCGTCGTGCCATGCGAGCTTCTATGGGGCGTGAGCTAGATAAACTCGAGAATCATTTGTCCTTCTTAGCAACCGTGGGCTCGACCAGTCCTTATGTGGGTTTATTCGGTACCGTTTGGGGCATCATGAATGCATTCCAAGCCTTGGGGAATGTGAAGCAGGCGACGTTGAATTTAGTGGCTCCTGGTATTGCTGAAGCGTTGATCGCAACCGCGATGGGTTTGTTTGCTGCGATCCCAGCGGTCGTGGCTTATAACCGTTTTGCCAACTCGGTAGAGCGTTTAGAGAATCGTTACGATGACTTTATCGAAGAATTCTCAAATGTCCTTCAGCGCCAAGCACACGCCTCTTCACGTAAGGCTTAATCATGTCGCGTAAGCATAAGTCTCGACGTCCAATGGCTGAAATTAATGTAGTGCCATACATTGATGTCATGTTGGTGTTGCTGATTATTTTCATGATTACCGCACCGTTGCTGACCGAAGGCGTGAAAGTTGAATTGCCGCAAGCAGATGCTAATCCAATCGATTCAGAGGCTAAGCGTCCCATTGTTTTTACGGTTGATGCGAATGGCCAGTATTACGTTACTTATGATGACGATAAAAGTACGCCATTAACGCCTGATGAAACCGCTTTAAAAGCCGCGGCGCTCATTAAATACAACCCTAAGGCGCCCGTTTTGGTGAAAGGCGATAAAGGCACGATCTACAGTCAGGTGGTGTCATTGATGGTTTTATTACAACAAGCTGGCGTGCCAAGCGTGGGGCTTTTAACAGACCCGAGTTGACGCATGTGGGAGTTAATCCAAACAAATCAAAAAGCACTGGGCGCAGCGGTTGGTATTCATTTGCTGCTATTGCTAGTGATGTTTTTTGGTGTGAATTGGACTGATGACGCTAAGCCTTTACCTGCAACGCCAGTGGTTCAAGCGACGGTTGTTGATCAAGCTGCTTTAGATAAAGAGATCAAAAAGCTCAAAGCGGCGGAAGATAAGAAAAGAAAACAAAAAGAAGCTGCAGAGAAAAAGAAAAAAGCCGAAGCGAAGCGAAAAGCTGAAGCTGAGCGAAAAGCCGCTGAGAAAAAGAAGCAAGAAGCAGCTAAGAAAAAACGCTTAGCGGAAGAAAAGAAGAAAAAAGCAGCGGCTGAAAAAAAGCGCTTAGCAGAGGAAAAGAAGAAAAAAGCAGCGGCTGAAAAGCAACGTAAAGCTGAAGAAGCTAAAAAGCAAGCTGCAGCTGAAAAGAAGCGTAAAGCTGAAGTAGCCGCGCGTAAGAAAGCGCAAGCTGAAAAGAAAAAGGCAGAGGCTGCGGCACGTCAGCTTGAGTTAGAAGCTCAGTATCAAGCAGAGCAAGACCTTACAGAAAAGCAGTTGATAATGGCGGCGATTCAACAGAAGGTAGATCGTAATTGGTTGCGACCACCCGGTACGCCTCAGAACTTATCTTGTGAGGTCAGGGTGCGCTTAGGTGCCAACGGGTCTGTATTACTGGTGAGTATTATCAAGTCGAGTGGTAATGTTGGTTTCGATCGATCTGTTGAAAGTGCTGTGAGCAAAGCGGATCCATTGCCTATGCCAACCTCACCAAGATTGGTGTCACAATTCCGTGATATCCGTTTTGTCTTTAAGCCGAGTTCTTAGGAAATAGTATGTTGATTAAATGGGTTCAAACGCTTGGCCTGAGTCTGTTGTTAATGGTGTCTGCACATGCAGATTTGACCATCGAGATAACTCAAGGTTCTGAAGGTGCGTTACCGATTGCGATTGTGCCTTTTCAACAGCCAGTGACCGGTGCGCCAACACAAAATGTGGATCAGATCGTCACTTCTGATTTGGCTCGAAGTGGTCGTTTCCAACCTTTGCCCGTTGCCGATATGTTGTCGCGCCCAGTGCAGCCCAATCAGGTTGATTTTCGTGATTGGCGTGCGCTGAATGTTGAAAATCTTGTTATTGGTCAAGTGGATGCAAAGGGCCCTGGCGCCTTTGATGTGAGCTTCCGTTTATATGACGTATACCGAGGTGAGCAAATTTTGGGCTACACCTTGCAAACCAGCGCAGACGAATTACGCTCAACCTCACATCGTATTGCTGACCTGATCTATGAAACCCTAACGGGTAACAAGGGTGCATTTGATACTCGGATTGCTTATGTCACATCGATTGCCGATCAGACGGGTAAGCCAACCATTCATCTACGAGTCGCAGATGCGGATGGATATAACCCATCTAGCATTGTGTCGTCCTCTGATCCGATTATGTCGCCATCGTGGTCGCCTGACGGTCAAAAGATCGCATACGTCTCTTTTGAGAATGGTCGCTCATCCATTTATGTACAAGAGATTTACACCGGTGCTCGCGAGAAGCTCACTTCGTTTAAAGGCATAAACGGAGCACCCGTCTGGTCGCCCGATGGAACAAAAATTGCGTTGACGCTCTCCAAAGGGGGTAATCCTGATATCTACATCATGGATGTACGAAGCAAAAAATTAACTCAGCTGACATCTCACTGGGCGATTGATACGGAACCGGCTTGGTCACCAGATGGCAGGTTCATCGTGTACACCTCAGATCGTGGTGGTAATCCACAGATATACCGTGTTGAGGCAGATGGTGGAAAGGCATATCGCATGACCTTTGAGGGTAAATACAACGCCAAAGCCTCATATTCACCAGATGGCAAGCAACTGACTTTGGTGACTCGGGTGGGTGAAGATTACCGAATTGGCTTGATGGACCTTAGAACCAGGGATATTCGCCTACTTAGCACTGGCGATTTGGACGAATCGCCGAGTTTCGCTCCGAACGGAGACATGATAATTTACGCAACTAGAAATAAGAATCGTGGCGTCTTGGCGGCTGTTTCGACAGATGGCCGAGTAGAGCAGCGACTGGTACTACAGGCTGGCGATGTCCGTGAACCGGCATGGTCTCCGTTCCATCAATAACAAAGGAAGATATCCATGAAACTATCTCGAATGGCACTTATCGGTTTGGCAGCAGGCTCGCTCGTGTTTGCGGGTTGTTCTACCACTGGTAGTGGTGATGCAGCGGGCGGTGCAACAGCCAGTGGTGCAGTGGAAGGATCAGCAGCAGATGCTGGCGGCGCCTCAACTGCAGCAAGAGCACGTCGTGCAGGTTACAGCGGCACTATGCGCTTAGATGATCCAGCAAGTATTCTGGCTGTGCGTAAAATCTATTTCGAATTCGATAGTAGTGAGATCTCTTTCGACAACAAGTTGGTGTTACGAGCTCATTCTGAACATTTGAATGCAAACTCATCGACTAACATTACTATTGAGGGTCACGCTGACGAGCGTGGTTCTCGTGAATACAACATTGCGCTTGGTGAGCGCCGTGCAAATGCAATCAAAGCTTACATGACTGCTGAGGGTGTGAACCCAGCTCAGCTAAATGTTGTTAGTTTTGGTGAAGAGCGCCCAGACTTATTGGGTCACGATGCAAATGCATGGTCTAAAAACCGTCGTGGTGTATTGGTTTACTAATTAATTTATGAAGAAGCAGTTCTCAGTCGCCACCGCAATCGCGGTGGCGTTTCTCATTTCAGCACCCGTGAGTGCGCAAAGTTTTGATCAGCGTTTAGAGGTTTTGGAGCGTCGAGCGTCGTTGCTCTCTGACATGACCTTGAGGATGAATGCTTTGCAGGAAGAAAATCGTGAGCTTCGCGGGACGATTGAGACACTGCAATACGAACTCGAACAGGTTAAACGTAAACAGCGTGACTTGTATCTAGACGTCGATGATCGTCTGACTCGTATGAGTGGTGGCGTCTCATCTGCGCCAGTATCACCTGTAACAACTTTACCAACGGCTGCTCAGCCTAATGTCTCAGCATCTGAAGAGCCGGTGAAAGCACTGCCTAGCATGTCGGCCATGCCACCTGCATCAGCAGTCACAACATTACCGGGTGCAACAGCGTTGCCTTCTCAGTTACCTATAGCAGCCCCTGATGTGGTTGATCCTGCAACGATTAAGGCCGCTTACGATGCCGCCTATCAGATGATTAGCCCATCTCAGCGTCGTTATGCTGATGCGATTAATGCGTTTAACGATTTTTTGGTCAAGTACCCAGGGTCCGATCTCGCGAGCAATGCCCAGTATTGGTTGGCAGAAGCGCATTATGTGTCGCAGCAAAATGCTGAAGCATTGATTGCGTTTAACAAAGTGATTCAAAGTTACCCGCAAAGCCCTAAAGTGCCAGGTGCGCTCTATAAGATTGGTCGACTTGAATATGTTGCGGGTAATAAAGACGCCGCTAAGGTTTCCTTAGAGCGTTTGACTAAGGAATATCCTCAATCTGCAGCTACCGGTCTAGCAAAGCAACTTTTGCTTCGAATCGCGCGCGGCGAATAATCCCATCGATTCGTGATGAGTGACTCGCTGCGGATAACCGAGATATTTCTATCCCTTCAAGGTGAGTCTTCAACAGTAGGGTTGCCCACGGTCTTTGTACGCCTGACTGGCTGCCCTTTGCGTTGTGTTTATTGTGATACCACCTATGCCTTTAAAGGCGGTGAGAATCGCAACATTGATGCCATTGTTGATGAAGTGCTGAGTTTTGGCGTGCAGCATGTCACTGTGACCGGGGGTGAGCCGTTAGCGCAGAAGCGTTGTATTAATCTATTACGTGTCTTGTGTGATAAGGGCTTGAGTGTTTCACTCGAAACAAGTGGGGCAATCGATGTTTCAGACGTTGATCCACGCGTAATGAAAGTGATGGATCTAAAAACACCATCATCCGGTGAGCTGACGCGTAATTTAATGAGTAACCTTGAGTATCTAAATGCTCAAGATGAAGTGAAATTTGTCATTGGTGATGAAGCCGACTATGACTGGAGTGTTGAGCAGTTAAAAACCCATGCAATTGATGAGCGTTGTAAGGTTTTGTTTTCTCCTGTTCAAGGGCAATTCTCACCCACGGAACTTGCGGATCGTATCGTGGCAGATCGCCTGCCAGTACGTTTTCAATTTCAGCTTCACAAGCTCCTATGGGGCGATAAGCCGGGTAAGTGATGAGTCAGTCAGCACCTAAAGCCGTTGTCTTATTATCGGGTGGTCTCGATTCTGCAACTGTATTGGCAATTGCTAAATCGAAAGGTTTTGAGTGTTACGCACTGAGTTTTTCTTACGGTCAACGGCACAGTGCTGAGCTATTTGCCGCTGAACGTGTGGCTAAACAGTTTGGTGTGATTGAGCATAAAGTCTTGTCATTAGGTTTGGACGGCATTGGTGGATCGGCATTAACGGATCAATCGATTGCGGTACCTGAAGAGCAAGGCGAAGGAATTCCCGTTACCTATGTACCTGCACGCAATACCGTGTTCCTTTCACTCGCGTTAGGTTGGGCTGAGGTCCTCGGCGCGCATGATTTGTTCGTCGGTGTGAATGCGGTGGATTATTCGGGTTATCCAGATTGCCGACCTGAATTTATAGAAGCCTTTGAGCAGCTCGCTAATCTTGCGACCAAAGCTGGCGTTGAAGGTCAGAAGTTCACTGTGCATGCACCGCTTATTAAATGGACTAAATCACAAATTGTGACAGAAGGAATTCGCTTAGGCGTTAACTACGCAGACACTGTGTCATGCTATCAAGCCGATAAAAGTGGATTAGCATGTGGTCGCTGCGATTCATGTCGTTTCCGTGCGCAAGGTTTTGCAGAAGCAGGTGTTGATGACCCCACGCGATACGCGTGATCCAATTCATGATGCGCTTTAGTGCCTGATATAATTTTCTACGACTAAATTAATATAAAAAGAACCCAGAGGAGAGAAGTGTGAGCTTTGAATCATTCTTTGAAGCCCAATCATTCATGTTGTGGGCGGTATTTATCATTGCTCTTGTGATGGGCGCAGTGGTCAATAAAACCAATTTTTGCACCATGGGTGCGGTGTCCGATTTCGTGAATATGGGTGATACCGGTCGACTGCGCGCGTGGTTACTTGCGATGGCGGTTGCGATTCTAGGCGTTACGCTGTTGGAATACGCTGGCTTACTGAATTTAAGTGGTAGCTTCCCTCCCTACCGTAACAGCAACATTGTGCTTGCTGAGAATATCTTAGGTGGATTGATGTTTGGTGTCGGTATGACACTCGCATCTGGCTGCGGAAATAAATGCTTGGTTCGTATTGGTGGCGGGAATATTAAGTCGATCATCGTCTTTTTGATCGTGGGTGCTTTGGCGTATTTCATGATCAACCCATTCCCTGGATCGGATAAGACCATCTATAGCGTATTGTTCTACGGTTGGACTAGCCCGATGTCTGTTGATGTCCTCAAGCCACAAGATATTGGTTCCTTGGTCGGTGGCTCGGAGCCTTCTGCGATGCGTCTGATTGTCGGTGTAGTTGTCTTCTTAGCGATGGGGCACTTCATCTTTAAATCAAAAGAATTCCGCAGCAGTGCTGACAATATGATTGGCGGCGCGGTTGTTGGCTTGGCTGTGTTAGCGGCTTGGTTTGTATCGGGTAATGTGATTGTTGATGCAGATGGTGAGATCTTGTCGCTACAGCAGTATTACAACCAGTGGGACATGTTGGCTGATAGCGATGCAGGTAAGCCTGCGGCAGGTGCGATGCTAGCAACCCAGTCATACACCTTCATTAACCCTATGGGTCAGGCACTTAACTACCTTGCCGGTGGCCTTGATGGCAGCCTGATGACCTTTGGTGTGGTGGCTGTTTTTGGTGTCGTGGCTGGTTCACTCATTTGGTCTTTGATCAGCCGTAGCTTCCGTATTGAGTGGTTCAGCTCAGCGTCAGATGTCGCAAACCACGTGATTGGAGCGGTTCTAATGGGTATCGGTGGCACCTTGGCAATGGGGTGCACAATCGGTCAGGCGGTCACAGGTATTTCAACCCTCGCGGTGGGTTCAATTTTAACCTTTGGTGCAATTTTCTTAGGCTCTGCACTAACCATGAAGATTCAGTACTACAAAATGGTATATGAGGATGAGGCGACGGTTATGAAGTCGCTGATCACAGGTTTGGTGGATCTTAAGCTGCTGCCCAAGAGTATGCGTAAATTGGACGCTATCTAGCGCTAATAAACACTTGAGGCATAGGGAGGCTTAGGTATAATGCGCGCTTCCTGAAATATTCAGGTCACAATTTGGGTCGTTAGCTCAGCTGGTAGAGCAGTTGACTTTTAATCAATTGGTCGGGCGTTCGAATCGCCCACGACCCACCATCTAAAAAAGCCTGAAACATCATGTTTCGGGCTTTTTTTTGCCTAAAATTAACGACTTAATGCGCCTTTTTTCGGGATATTCTTAATTTTTGAGCTACGCTATATTTATTCTACGCACAATTTTTGTGCAAGTTTTTCGCTCAAGTTGCATTTTAAGGTTTTGGAGAAGGCATTGTTACTTAAGGATAGCCAGGCCTATTTTATGTCCGATGTGTTATTGCCTTTTGTGAACAAAGGTTACGGTCTGCCTTTACTGCTTGAGCTATATCGAGTGACGATTGAGAAACGAGATTACGGCGTTCGACAGATTTTTGATAATCTCGATGTCCCAAAGCCAGCTTACAATGCATTTCGAGCCTTCCTTGATCGTCTAGTCTCTGGTGGGTCGGTTGTTTTGATTCAATCTCGCCAAAAAGCGAACCGTAAGATCCCGACCTTATCGACAGCAGTCATTGCTGAGATTGAAAGAATAGAAAATACCCATTCCTGATACACCTTTAAATGAGCTTAACTAGGCTCAATATTTATGTTGGTACATCTCTCTTGCGCTTTTATTTCGCTGCATTTGTTGTTTTAGGGCTAGCTTATTTTCTGCAGAGTTTGATTGTTCAGCCTGTGCAGGTTCTGCTTTTTCCAGATGCTGATTTTGCCCTAGCCAACATAATTTCGATTCCTTTTGGTGCTGGCTTATTGATTGTTTTGATGATGGGCTACAAGGGTGTACTGGTAGTGATTCTTGGTAAGTCTTTATTAGAGTTTACCTTCATGGATATTTCTCTTTTAAATGCTTTAATTCACGCTTTGCATGATGGTGTGGGGTTATTGCTAGCACTGATGGCAACGGCTTACATGCTAAGACGTGACTTAAAACAGGGTCTATTAATGCAATCTGTTTGCGCCAGCACATTGGTTCGCCAGGCGCTATTTGTGACGGTCGTCGCTAGTTTAATTGATGGTGTTCTACATGCCAGTGTGAATCTAGGTGCCGGTGATGCGACTTTATCGATTCGTTATCTGATGAGTCATATTCTTGGCGGCTTATTTATTTTTGTCTCTTTATATTTTTTGCGTTTTCGACTGTCACGTTGGATTACGGTGAAAGATGCATAAACCGTTAACTCTTCATATTTCTTTAGCTGGCTTGTTGTTGGCAGTCTTTGCCTTTCAATTTGAAGTTTTGCAACCTATTGAAAAGGCGTTATTGGGTAAAGGGCAAATTCATTTTGTGGATTGGCTGTTCTTACCGCATGGACTTAAAGTAATCTTTGTTGTGCTCCTTGGCTCATCGGTTTTGTGGGGCGTTTTTCCTGTTCAATTGGCAGCAATGTGGTTCTTTCTGGGCACCTCATTTGAGACCGCTTTCGTTTATGCCATTGTTGCTACTGGTGGGCTTTGGGTCAGTTTGGCCTTGCTAAATTTCCCCGCGGGAAGATCTTTAAATAAAGGATTCGCCTCTGGTGAGGACACATCATTTCGTCTTTTTCGGGCTGTGATCCTTATTGCGCTAATTACATCGCTGATTACCGCATTAGGTATGTCGGTATGGTATGCGTCTATTGATAGAGTTTGGGTATTTCCATTTAAATTTATAATAGGAGATATGCTTGGAACCTTAGTCATTTTGACTATACTTGTTGCAGTGCGAAAGCCAATCTTAAATACGGTGAAATTCAAATGACAAATTTAAAGTTCTTTTTGGGATTAGTACGGATGCTGGCGGATGCCTCTGACGAGTTAGGATTAACTGGCCTGACTGAATCTGACCGTACTATTTATATGTTGCTCTGGGAAGCTGCAGACAAGTCTTCACGCCAGTTGGAAGTGCGTTATGAAGAGTTTGTAGATGCAGTGTCTGGCCCAGGCGTGAAGTTCTCACGTGCGCAGTTCTACAAGACATTGAAGAAGCTCGAAGAGCTCAAGCTGATTGAGCGTGTTGGTAGTCCACGTAGTGCGCGTTATCACTTGTTGGGTGAAGTCTAAACCCTACCGTTTTGAAAGCCCGCGCTAGTCGCGGGTTTTTTTATGCGTATTGATAAAGGGAATAGATAAGACCCCAGTTATAAATACAGCATCTTTTGGGTCGCGGTATTCATTCAACCCTATGTGCATTTTTTCATGCGCAAGGCTCGGTGTTTGTTGATAGCTGCTAAAAAGATAGTCCCACCAACTCAGCGCAAAGCCAAAATTTCTATTTGATTCAATATTGTCAGTTGAGTGATGAATACGATGCATGTCGGGTGTAACAATAATTCGTCTCAATGCGTTATCAAGCTTTGCATTTAGGTTGATGTTGCCGTGATTAAACAAAGAGCCTGCATTTAACAGCAGTTCAAAAATCAAAACGGCCAGAACGGGAGCCCCTAACAAAGCGATGATAAGTGTTTTGTAAATCATCGAAATGATAATTTCCAAAGGATGAAAACGTAACCCGGTAGTGACATCAAATTCTGGATCTGCGTGATGTACTCGATGCATTCGCCAAAGCAGAGGCACTGTATGCATTAATCGATGTTGCCAATAGATAGCGCAATCCAAAAGTATGACTGAAAGCGTAACTGCAGCGAAGGAGTGAATCTCGATGAGATTGAGAAGCCCCATTTGTTGTTCACTGACGATGAGAGCTATGCCGACAGCTGCCATGGGGAAGAGTAAGCGTACGAGCAGAGTGTTTATGACCACTAAGGCAAGGTTGTTTACCCATCGGGCGGTAAGAGACTGTAGGCGCTTTCGCTTGGGTGATAACCATTCCCACAGGGCGATGACAAAAAATACACCTGTAAAGGCGATAAGCCTGAGGGTAGATTCGTTTTGTAGTATCCAGTCTTTCATCAGACAAAAGATAGCGCTAATGAAGTCACTCTGCTTTGGCGCTGTTTAAATTTTTAAGCTGATTTAAAACGTTAAGGTAAAGATTTTCTTCTCCACCCAGCGATAGGGCATAGGTTTTACCTGCTGCTGCAGTCTGTTCACGGAGATTTGGATCATTCAGGGTGGTTTTAATTGCTGATGTGAGGGTCGCAATGTCCTCAGGTGGGACGGTGATTGCAGCTTCGGTTGGTACAACATCATCGACTGCGGGTCCTGAAGAAATGATTACATATTTTCCAAGCACCATTGCGCTCAGATAAACGCTGATGCCAGTTGTTGGGATATTGCCTTTAAGAACCAGTAAAACGACCAATGTGGCGCCGGTAATATGCTCGAGA
>OCRG01000060.1_pt1 | contig 16417 bp, 9 predicted proteins | sample 1535071 | NCBI WGS metagenome assembly OCRG01 (sample SAMEA3275605, study PRJEB22092) | marine metagenome | biome: ENVO:00000447; feature: ENVO:00002042; material: seawater | collected 2014-06-22T16:30:00+00 | depth 0 m
TAAATTCTTTTAAAAAATTTTCAGTTAATAATCTTGTTGGGCTATACACAGGGTCTGCTACAATGATTTCATCTCCTGGACGCGTAACACTAAATATTGCTAAAAAAACTGCACCAAAGCCAGTTGGTGTTGTAAAAACATGATAGCTTTCTTCTAGTTTCGTTAAAATTTTTTGTAAAATATAAGTTGTAGAGGTGCCTTGTCTTCCATCATCGTAATGACCACCAATAGGGTTTTTTTGAGCTTTAGCTTGAGTTTTTCTTATATGTTGCATGGACTTAAAAATAATCGTTGAAGCCCTAACAACAGGTGGATTAACTGACTGATTATGAAAGTCTTTTGCAGTATGTTTTAAGAAAGTTTTAAATGAGCTGATTGAGTTACTAAATCTTCACCATTAAACTTATATTGTCCAATTAATTGCACGCCCGCATTATCCATAATGAACTTGTCTTCGTTTTGATATTGCATCTTGAATTGACTGTCGTTAAAACCTAAGTGTTTGATGACAGTGTCAGTTCCATTATGATAAAGGCGAGTTTCTTCGTTTGTTCCTAATGTCAATGAAAAATGATCATCTACGATCAAATCATTATTAAGGGAAACTCCAGTAGAGTTGTAGGCGGCTACCTGAACGACCTGTTCATCACCTACAATGTGAGTTAAGGCAATACTTGCCCCATCATTTGCAACGTAGTCTATTCCTTGGTGGAGTAAGACACCGTTCAAATATACTTGAATTCTTGACGGTGTATTTGGGTCTGGATCATACTGTAATACGTTACCCGCATCATCAGCACCAGTAATTACTTCTAACGTTCCGTCTGACGTATAGATGTACGCATTAAATGTGGTGGTTGCATTTAAGTCACCACCGCCACCACCTGCACCGATTTCGACGATCGTCTCTACACCATCGTATGCTCGTTTTATATACAAACGACCATCTTGGGTATTAATACCGATCTCACCTAATTTTAACTCTTCGATTCCTGGAACATCTCCAAGACCATCAAATGTTTTAATATTAGAAGAAAGGTTTTGTACAGCACCACTCACTGGACGACCGACAGTGATTCTTCGTACCTTAGTTGTTCCGGTGCGTATTCCGCTAATCGTCTTGACAAGCGTATCTGGTCCGGATGTAGAAACCCTACGTATAGGCATAGTATTACCTTGTCACTGAAGGGTTGACTTTTATTTTACCTTCTAGTACTCTTTCTATGATATTGTTACCGTCGCTATCAGCATAACTGATTTCGACATCATAAACGTAACGACCGCGTGTGGATAATTCATCGGTCTGAAGATTAGTAAGAGAGATTGTTACCACACCACTAGTGGGTGGTTCATTTACCACAGCAGTGAAATCCATAGTATCAGATGCAAGACTATTGAAGTTCTTCTTCATCTTAGCTGCAGCAGAGAAACCAGTAAGATCTTTTGTTGACCCGTCTGGATTCACTAGTTCTAGTTGTAGAGCTAGATCTGAACCTTGGTCAATTGTAAAATCTTCGTAGTGTGCCATCTTAATAAAGACCCTAAGTGTATAAACGTCTTTCTCTATTTATACAACTTAGGGGGTTAGAAATTAATATTCTGCAGAAATGTCTTCTAGAACCATTTCACGGAAACCCTCAGACGTTTCCGACCAATCGAAAACATAAGAGACAGTAACGCGCCAATCATCTGTAGAAGCAGCGTGATACATTAGTTTTTCTGGTTCGTCATAGTGACCAAAGTACGCAGCCTTACAAGTCCAAGTACCTGGCTTGTCTTGACAACGAATCACTTCTTTAGTCTCTGGGTGAATGTAATCAAAGTAACCAGAACCGTCTTCTGAGTAAGAGAAGATTAGATTAAAACCTGGCGCATTTGCGTTGTTGTGCCAAGAGATAAAACCGCCTGGCGGGTATACAGCTGCAAGTGCGTTATGCTTGACAGACAAGAAGTTCATCATCTTGTCATTCAGATCACGTAGGTGATGTGTCATGTCGCGCTTAAAGATCGCGTCTGCATTTGGTTCAAACATCTGGTGAGACTTGTCTGACAACTTAAAGTTGTATGCAACTAGAGACTCTGGGAACCCGTCGTGACGTGTGCCTTCGTTAACAACCTGTTGCATATACTTCTCACCAACGTAGTATGGACGCTGACGAATCTGCTGTGCCGCAGTCAAATGACAGTTTTCTTTGAAACCTTCCATCGTATGCAATTTCGCATACTGATCTAGGATCTCAAGCAATTCTGGGTTTTTAACATCCACGTGCTTTAGATATTGATCGTTTACCTGTGTCATATGATTGGAGTATCCTTATTTAAACCTGCAGAGAAGTGACGGATGATCACTGGTCCTGTCTCAGGTTTTGTCCTCGCCCAGTTAAGAGCGTTATAATAGTTCCATCTCAGATCGTCATCAAAGATACCGACCTTGAGATCCTTATACTTTTCTTCTTTGTTGGTCAACCACCAGAGTGAGAACTGATCCCAAGACTTGAGACTGTCTGCATACCCATCTGGCCACCAAGTATCGTTCATTTGACGATACGTTAAGTCCCACCAATCATCCATGAACTCACGAACAATTGGTTTGCTCATATCATATAGACATACTGCACCGCATAACGTAAATTGTGCTTTACCTTGAGGTGTATCAAAGTCACGTTCCGCATAAATGTAACTACGGTCGTCTGTCAACGCAGTAAAGACCATATCATGGTCCTTTAGTTCATCCCACACATTGACGATATCTTCATGCTCTACTTCCATATCAGCGTCAATGTACATCGTTATGTCGTATGGTGACTTAGACATACCCCATAACTTCGCACGATAGTGGTCATCACAGAAGATAATATCATCCGCAACATCTTCACCACGTGCATCAATAAATCGTTCTTCTGTCACTAGACAGATCTTACAATCCTCATAGTAGTCTCGAATCGATTCTGCTAAGTTGATTGCGTACAAATAAAAGTTGCGATTCTTAGACGCAACGATAATAAACCCTTTACTCTTTTCCATCGGTCTCGGCCTCTAGTTGGTCTTGTAGAATCATGATTGAGTACATATCGACTTCAATCTTTGATTTTGCACGACGCAATTTCGCCTTCAACTTGCGGTTCTTAGAGTTTTTAATCTCTTCAACCTCAAACGCTTCTAGTTTGTAGTTGAACAGTTTTTCTAGTTTACGCGCCTTGTTGTGTTCTTCCTCACGAATCTTAGATTCTTCGGCCTCTGCCTTCTTACGAGCGACACGTGCCTCAGTTTCCTCATCAATCCTTGCTTCACCTAGCGCATCAACTACTTCATTAAACAGTTCGTTTTCATCACCGTTCTTTTCAAAACGACGTAAAAACATTTGTTGCCGTGTAACACGACCCACATCATCTTCAAGTTCTAGAATACAGTTTAGTTCTTGTTTCTGATCTGTTTCCCAGAATGCATTATCCATCCATCGCTTATAACTCATTTATATCTCCAAAGAGTTCAATTCAATTCAAATGTATATAGTAGTCAAATAAAACGGGCCACGTAAATGGCCCGTTTTATCATAATGAGGGTGCTTATGCAACCCTCACGTATAGTGTATATGTTTCAGTAACGTTTGTCAGACTATCCGAAATCGTTGCACCGACATAGTTTCCTAGGAACGATCTTGCATAGTTACCTTCAAACGAACGCGTATAATTACCAGCAAAGTTTCTAGCATAATCACCGATAAAGTCACCGACGTATGTAGAGACACGATCACGTGAGTAAGTACCAGTGTAAGCAGACGTACGTAGACGTGAGTATGCTGATACGCGGACACGTGAGTAGTTACCTACATAACCAACTGCGCCTGGGACATTAACCAAGTTAGATGTCAAGTTGCTTGTTAGTTCTACGCTTTGTAGTAAGTTACCGTTCACATCATATGTCTTGACCGTATCAAACGATTTAGCAAGAACATATGCCTGTGCATTAACTGACTTACTTCCGTCGTAAGTAACAATAAGGTCATCTCCATTTGTGAACGTAATACCATATCCACTAGCAGAATTATTAAAGTAATAATTTTGTGCCTGAAGGATACCGGAGTTTATGTTTGACGGCGATTCTATGCTGAAGAATGTATTTGGTCCAAAACAGAACTCAATCTTTGCCGTATCTCCAGTAATTGCGCTCACAACGGTATCTCTAACCGATTGAGAATTAGTGGATGTGCTGAAGTATATGCCGCTAGAATAACCGAAACCGTTCACTACACCAACCTCAGACTGATATGCAGTTCGTTGTGGTCCACTGTACGTTCCAGTATACTCACCAGCAAACGTACGTGAGTAGTTACCCGTGTAGTTTCCTGTGAAGTACGATGAGAACGTACCAGTGTACTCACCAGCGAACGTACGTGAGTAGTTACCAGTATATTCACCAGCGAAGTCACGAGAGAAGTTACCTGTGTATTCACCAATGAAGTCACGGCTGTAGTTACCTACGTAGTTACCTGCGAAGCCAGGAGTAGGAAGCGTTGCTGTAACAGTGTTACCAGTTAGGTTGTCTGCAACAGCACCAGTTCTTACTTCAGTAACGTTATCGTTTGCGTCGGTGATTCTATATCCATCGAATGACTTATATGCGCCATCTCCTAGGTGAGCATACTGCGAAGACTGATCATGCACTGAAGGGGCACCACTACTTGTATTGTCAGTAACATGAGTAATATTGATGTCCGTACTATTTTGCCTAAATTGCAATTGCCTTTCGTGGTTGCCCAGATTGTAGCTTTCAATAACCTTATTAAGACCTGGACGGTTAATATCAATAAGAGAAATATCGCCCGATAGAATTTCAACTCTCTTAACTGATCCGCTAGAAACCACCGCTGCGTAGAAATCGTTCATCAATTGTGCTCTTATAGAACTAGCTTGGAAAGTGAATCGAACTTTCCATCCAGAGACTAGTGTAACACCATAACTTGATTCAGGTACCAATCCAGTGGTTGGACCAGTAAATGTTCCAGTATACTCACCAGCGAACGAACGACTGTAGTTACCTGCGTATTCACCAGCAAAATCACGAGAGTAGTTACCAACGAAATCGCCAGTGAAGTCGCGTGAATACGTTCCAGCATACTGTCCTGAGAATGCACGCGAGTAGTTACCGACGAATTCGCCAGTAAAGTTACGAGTGTAAGTGCCAGAATACGCGTCAGTGATGTTACGAGTGTATGCGCCAGTGTAGTTACCTGCGAAGCCAGGAGTAGTGAGTTGTGCCGGAACCATATCACCTGTTAGGTTATCGGAGTATGTTGTGTCATTAAGCACAGTTCCTTGACCATCTGATACTCGAATAGTATCAAAAGATCTGAACCAATAGTTGTTGTTGCCCCACCAGTGACGCGCAGATGGCGCACTTTGACTGTTAACGGATGAACCATTTCCGCCTAGATTGTCGGTGATCTGGAAAGTTCCACCTTGTAAACGATTTACACTAATTCCACGATTATCGCCAGAGTTATAAAACCCCGCTCCTGCTGATATGTTATTATACGCTGGTATAACCGCTTTTATCAATACTAGGTTACCAGAGAAAATTTCAACAACACGACTATCATCTTGCGCTAAAGAATTAGACAAAGATAATCCATCGTTCAAATTATTGATTATAGAATTTCTTAGCGGGTCAGTCAACCAACCACTCATACTGAAGTGTGGTGGTAATGCAAAACTAAACGAAGTTGCACCAGTTGTAACTAGACCCATACCGTAGTATGATTCAGGGACCAGAACCGAGCTCGGTCCAACAAACGTTCCAGTGTACTCACCAGCAAAGTCACGAGTGTAGTTACCCACGTACTCGCCGACGAAGTCACGTGAGAATGTTCCAGTATATTCACCAACGAAGTCGCGTGAGTATGTGCCAGTGTATTCACCAGTAAATCCACGTGCATAGTTACCTGCATATTCACCAGCGAAGTTACGAGAGTAGTTACCTACAAACGAGTCAGTGATGTTACGAGTATATGCACCAGTGTAGTTTCCTGTAAATCCAGGTGTACCAGTTTCTGCTTCAACCATATTGCCTGATAATTGACTTGCAGGTAATGTTGCAGTATGAACTAATGCGCCCGAATCATCATAAACATTGACTGTGTCAAAAGATTTAAAGTCAGTTAGGTTTCCAATAGAATCATTGGCTGGTGGAGCTCCACGGGTGGAGTTAGGATACAAATGAGAATCCGTAGAAGTTGTTCCTCCAAACGACAAGTAATTATAACCAAGACCACTAATGTATAGTACTGATTTTGTAACGCCTGTAATACCTACACCAGATGGTGTTACAGTATGAAGAACGACGTCGCCTGATTTAATCTCGACTGTAACAAAGTTAGGATTAGAAGATGCAGTTCTACCAGAATCAATGGCAGTTTTCAAGAAAGATATCTCTAAGTTTCTACCAATAATACGGCTGTTGTGCGGTGGATGAATCTTTAAACCATAATTTGACTCAGGTACCAATGCAGTAGTTGGACCAGTAAATGTCCCAGTATACTCACCTACGAAATCACGTGAGTATGTTCCAGTGTATTCACCACCGAAGGCACGACTGTAGTTACCCACATACTGACCAGAGAACTCGCGAGAGAATGTTCCGGTATATTGACCAGAGAATTCACGAGTATATTCACCAGTGTATTCACCAGCAAAACCGCGAGAGTATGCACCAGTATAATCACCTACGAAGTCACGTGAGAATGTTCCGGTATATTGACCAGAGAAACCTCGTGAATAGTTACCTACATAGTTGCCACCGAAGTCGCGAGTGTAAGTACCAGCATATTCACCTGCAAATCCGCGAGAGTAGTTACCCGCAAAGTTACCGACGAAGTCACGAGTATATGCTCCAGTGTACTCACCAGCAAATGTTCTTGCGTAGTTACCTACGAAGTTACCAGCGAAGTCACGAGCATAATTACCTACGAAGTCACGTGAGTAATTACCAGTGAATGTGTTACTGTATGTTCCGGTGTACTCACCCGCAAAGTTGCGAGAGTAGTTGCCGACATACTGACCAGAGAAGTCACGTGAGTAAGTGCCAGAGTATGCTCCAGTGTACTCACCAGCAAACGCACGAGTATAGTTACCGACATACTGACCAGAGAACGCACGTGAGTAGTTACCAGCGTATTCACCTGCGAAACCACGCGAGTAGTTACCCACATAGTTTCCAGCGAAGTTACCTACGTAGTTACCTGCAAAGTCACCAGCGAAGTTACGACTGTATTGACCAGAGAAGTTACGCGAGTAGTTTCCGACGAAGTCGCCAGCAAACTGTCTAGCATAATTACCGACGAAGTCACGAGCATAATTACCGACGAAGTTACCAGCGAAGTCAGTTACGCGGTCACTTGCATAAGTAGATGTTCTATTTGTGATATACGAAGAAACACGAGTGCGAACATATGCTGAATAACGTGTGCGGGTTGACGTGCGAGTGTACTCACCAGTGTAGTTACCAGTGTACTCACCAGCAAAACCGCGAGCATAGTTACCGACGAAATTGCCAGCGAAGTTACGGCTGTAGTTTCCGACGAAGTTTCCTGCGAAGTTTGTTACACGGTCACGAGTGTACGCTGAACCGCGTGTACGAGTCGATGTACGTGCGTAAGCAGATACGCGACCACGTGTTGAGTTACGTGTTGAAACGCGTGTAAAGTCACCTACGTAATCAGTGATACGTGTTCTTGAGTATGCACTGTAACGAGTACGGCTTGACGTACGAGTCGAGACACGCGTGAAGTTACCCACAAAGTTCGTTACACGGTCACGCGAGTATGCGGAAGTACGTGTACGAGTGTAATCAGTCGCACGTGTACGAGCATAAGCAGAATATCTTGTACGCGTTGACGTACGAGTTGAAGTGCGTGCATAGTTTCCTGTGTACGTTGCGTTGCGCGTGCGAGAATATGCACTATTACGCGTACGGGTATAGTTAGTGGCACGCGTACGGGCATAAGCAGAGTAACGAGTACGAGTCGATGTACGTGTAGAAACACGTGAGAAATCACCAATATAGTTAGTTACACGAGTTCTTGCATATGAAGAGTAACGAGTACGAGTCGATGTACGTGTAGAAGTACGAGCATAGTTACCAACGAAATCACCAGCATAGTATCCAGTACGCGTGTAATTTCCTACAAAGTTGCCAGCATATGATCCAGTACGTGTGTAGTTATCTGTACGCGCAGAAGTACGTGTGCTGTTGCGAGTAAATGCACGCGCATAATTTCCAGTGTAGCTTAGTGTACGTGTATAGTAACCAGTGTTTGTAGAAGTACGGGTTGATGTACGAGCATAGTTGCCTTCATAAGAGAAAGGACGGTTACGAGCATAATCACCGACAAAGTTACCAGTAAATACTGTTTGACGGTCACGCGAGTAGTTACCTGCATATGAGAATGCGCGGTTACGAGCGTAGTTGCCTACAAAGTTACCAGTAAATACTGTTTGACGATCACGTGAATAGTTACCTGCGTATGAGAACGCACGATTACGTGAGTAGTTTCCGACGAAGTCACCTGCGAAGTTAGTTACGCGATCACGAGTATATGTTAGGGTTGCTGCTCTATTTCGCGTATATGAAGGGCTTGCGGCGCGGTTACGTGTGTAAGTTGCAGTACCTGTGTAGTTACCTGTGTAGTCATTAGTAACATTACGGGTTCCTGTGTAGTCACCTACGAAATTACCAGTGAAGTTGCCAGCGAAGTTTCCAGCGTAACTAGTGCTTCCGCCTGTTATATTCATTGCATAAAACGCAGCACTGGCCTCAGCTTCTTGATAGTCTGCTTTTTGATAGGTTTTACCACCAACGGATATAGAAGTACTATATGTCCAAGTTGGACCAAAAACCCTACCTAATGATCCATCGAAAATCGAAACATAGTTTCCGCCTGTCGCAACCCAGTAAATATCATAGTTAGAAACTGCGCCATAAGTGTTTATATAGACATTATTTTGTGTCCCACCACCAGACCCAGTAGAAGTACGCGTTGACGTCCTTGAAGAAGTACGTGTAGAAGTACGAGAGAAAGAACCACTAACTGTAGAGTTGCGCGTTGACGTTCTTGTATAATTTACGTTACGACTGTAGTCACCTGTGTATGTTACGTTACGACTGTAGTTACCTGTGTATGTTACACCACGAGTATAATTACCTACGAAGTTACCAGCATAGTTAGTGACACGTGTACGAGAGTAGTTACCAGTGTAGTTACCAGTACGAGTACGACCATAGTTACCGACAAAGTTTCCTGTGTAGTCAGTAACACGTGTACGAGAGTAGTTACCAGTATAGTTACCAGTACGAGTACGGCCATAGTTACCGACAAAGTTTCCTGTGTAGTTAGTGGCGCGTGTTCTTGCATAGTTACCAGTGTAGTTGCCTGTTCTTGTACGCGCATAGTTACCTACGAAGTCACCTGCGTAGTATAGTGTACGAGTATAAGCTGGTGTGCGAGTATATGCCGCTGAATAGTTACGCGCATAGTTACCTACGAAGTCACCTGCGAAGTTCAATGGTCGTGAATAGACCAAAGTACGAGTTGAGGTACGAGTAGAAGTACGCGTATAATCTAGAACACGTGTTGACGTTCTTGTAGAGTTACGAGTATATTCACCAACGTAGTTACCAGCATAGTTACCAGCGAAACCACGAGCATAATTACCGACGAAATCGCCAGTAAATGTTGTCGCGTAGTTTCCAGTGTAATCACCAACATAGTTGCCGACAAACGCACGGGCGTAGTTACCGACAAAGTTGCCTACATAATCACCCACAAAGTTACGGGCGTAGTTACCGACATAAGAGGCCGCGCGATTACGGGTGTATTCACCAACGAAATTTCCACCATAGTTACCAGCGAATGCACGAGCATAGTTACCTACGAAGTTACCAACGTAATTTCCTGCGAAGTTTCTTGCATAATTCCCTATGAAGTTACCAGCAAACGTAGTTGTATAGTTACCAGTATAATCACCTGCGAAGTTTCCGACAAAAGCACGAGCATAATTACCAGCAAAGTTTCCGGTAAACGTCGTTGCATAGTTGCCAGTGTAGTTACCTGCGAAGTCACCAGTAAATGTTCTTGCGTAATTACCTACGAAGTCTCCCGCAAAGTTACGAGAATAATTACCGACAAAGTTTCCTGCGAAGTTTGTTACGCGGTCACGTGTATATGCTGATGCACGAGTACGCGTTGATGTACGTGCATAAGCAGAGTAACGAGTACGTGCAGATACGCGAGTAGAAACTCGAGCGTAGTTTCCGACATAGTTACCAGCGAATGCACGAGAGTAGTTCCCAGCAAAGTTACGTGAATAGTTTCCAACAAAGGTGCGCGAGTAGTTACCGATAAAGTTACCAGCAAAGTTTGTTACGCGATCACGAGTATATGCAGACGTACGGGTACGCGCATATAATCCAGCAAAGTTGGTGACACGGTTACGTGTATATGTTGAAACACGTGCACGTGAGAAGACACCAGCAAAGTTGGTGACACGGTTACGTGTGTAATCTGTTACGCGTGTACGGGTGTAATCTGCAGAGTACGATGAGTTACGTGTTCTTGTAGATGTACGAGTGTACACAGAGTTACGTGAACGAGAATATGTACCAGCGTATGCAGAGACACGGTTACGCGAGTAAGTTCCTGCGTAAGTGCCAGTGTAAGATGATACGCGAGTACGTGAGTAAGTTGCAGAATATACCGAAGTACGTGCACGTGCATATGTTCCTGAGTAAGTAGAAACACGACCACGCGTGTACGATGAAGTACGAGTACGAGCAAAGATGCCAGCAAAGTTAGTTACACGATCACGAGTATATACTGAAACACGCGCACGGCTGTAAGTTCCTGAATAACTGTTAGTAAATGCAGTTAGACGTGTGCGTGTGTATGCAGAAGCACGGACTCTTGAGTATGTTCCACCGTACGCTGAAGTACGTGTGCGCATATAATCTGCAGCGAATGCAGAGTTACGGATGCGAGAGTAAGTACCATCATACGTAGAAGTACGAGTGCGTGAGTATGCACCTGTGTAGATAGAGTTACGTGTACGCGCATAAGTTCCGCTATATGCAGAGACTCGAGCACGAGAGTAAGTGCCGTCATACGTTGAGATACGTGCGCGTGAATATGTGTCGATATATGAAGACACACGAGAACGCGAGTAAGTACCTGAGAACGAAGAATTACGAGTTCGTGAGAATGTGCCGTCATATGTTGACGTACGGTTGCGAGTGTAGTCACCAGAATATGACGAAGGACGCTCACGAGTGTATGTCGCAGCATAAGATGATACACGAGTACGGGTATAGTCTTGTACATAAGAAGAAACACGAGTACGGGCGTAAGTGCCATCATACGTAGAAGTACGTGTTCTTGCATAGGTTCCGTCATACGTAGAGGTACGAGTACGTGCGTAAGTATCAGCGAATGCAGAAACGCGTGTTCTTGCATAGGTTCCGTCAAACGTTGATGTACGTGCGCGAGTGTATTCTCCAGTATATGTGGAAGCTCTTTCGCGGTTGTAAGTTCCTGCGTAAGAAGAAACACGTTCACGTGAGTATGTTCCACTGAATGAAGAATTACGTGTACGAGAATATGTACCGTCGTATGTAGATGTACGAGTATTGGTATAGTTACCAGCAAACGTCGATGGACGCGTACGGGTATAAGTGTCTACGTAAGAGGAAACACGATCACGAGAATATGTGCCGTCATATGTAGATGTACGCGCACGAGTGTAGTCTGCAATAAATGCGCTAGCACGTGTACGAGAATATACATCTGAGTATGCTGAGTTACGTGCACGGGTTGATTCACGAGTGTATGTTGATACGCGGTTACGTGAGTATGTACCGTCATACGTTGATACGCGACTACGTACGTAGTCTGCTACATATGTTGACAGACGACCACGTGTATATGTTCCATCGAATGTTGAGATACGAGTACGGGCATAGTTACCTGTGAAGTCACGTGAGTAGTTACCTGTAAATCCACGTGAATATGCACCTGTATAGTTCCCTGTAAACGCACGACTAAATGTATTTACGCTATTGCGTGTAAATGTAGAAATACGATCACGAGTATACGCAGAAACACGAGAACGAACGTAAGATGAGTTACGAGTACGCGTATATGCTGTGTCAACTAGAGTACGACGTGTGTTAGTAGCAGTACCAGCAGACAACCAAGTTCCAGGCATAATCGGTGCGCCCTGTGCAGAAGAACGCAACTGGTAAGAACCAATCGCACCTGCAGTCGCACGTAGAGACTTGACTCGCTGACCAAGTGAATACTTGATCTGTGCGTCGGTCATCTCTTTAAAACCGTCAAACTTCTGTGCAGCGGATACTGTAAAATCAACTTCCTTTGTTTCATCACCAGAGAATCTTAATTTGAAAGATGCTGTAGATGATCCAGGAGTTACAGTGAATACGTTATCAGATTGTGTTACAGTGACGCCGTTGAGTGCAGATGGTACAGAACTTGCTGAAACCTTAGTTCCAAATCTATCCTGATATGCACCATCGAATGCTGTTAACTTGGTTCGTGCTGCGGATAGATCGTTTATGTCATAGACATAAGTGGAACCTCTTTGATTTTCACTATAAAGCGATCCGATGATAACATGATCGTCAGTTATCGCAACATCTGATCCGAAGAATTCGAATTCAGTGTCACCGTCATCGCCTACGAGTAATTGAGTTGCTTGAGCAGAAAGATCGTTTAGGTCATAGACATAAGCAGCACCTTGATACACTAATCCATCAATTGTTTTTCTGTAGGCGCTGATTACAACTTTGTCATCATTTGCTGAAATGAATTCCCCGAAGTCATCTGTACCATGACCGCTCGGTGGGGTAGCTCCATCAAATGCTGTCAGTTTAGTTGGTTCGGCAGAAAGATCGTTTAGGTCATAGACATAAACCGCGCCAGTACCATTTCCTTTATCGTCGTCGCCTTTTGCACCAACAAACAATTTACTACTTGTCAACTCAACGTCGTTACCGAATGAATCGTATGCATCAAGATTTGATGGCGCGATTTCAATTGGAGCAACAGAAAGATCGTTTATATCGTAAAGGTAAACTATACCAGTATTCGTGGTCGGTACATCTTTGGAAGGAACACCGACAGCAAGATAACTTTCGTTCAAAGACATGTATATTCCGAAATGATGTTGATTGCCGCGTGTACCTTCGACTATCTTAATTGGATCAGCAGACAAATCATTCAAGTCATAAACATATATGGCGCCTTTGTACCCGTTTGACGAACTAACGAACCCATCTCTTGCACCAATCACAAGTTTGTTACTATTGACAGCGATACGATCTCCGAAGTAACTTCTCTCAACTCGATCGGAAGGAGCCAGCTTGATTGGTTGAGCGGAGAGGTTGTTAGTGTCATAAACATAAACTGCACCACCGCCTGTTTGACCAGAGTCAGTTTTGTCTCCATTTGCACCAATGAAAATTCTATCAGGAGTAACTAGAACTGTGCGGCCAAATCCATCTGATGCTTCAGCATCATATGCTGTTAGTTTAGTTGGCGCTGAAGATAAATCGCTTGCATCATAGACATAAACTGAACCCGAATTGGATCCATTGTCGTCATCAGTTGGAGAAGATACAGCAATATAACTCGATCCTTTAACTTCCTCAAACGACCAAGTAATTGCATCACCCTCTGGATCAGTTGCCGCAGCAGTTATTACAGTGTCCTGACCCTGATATAAGTTAAGTGAAGAAATGTCCGAAAGATTGAATGCTACTGAATCGTCATCATAACAAATTGTAACTGGGCGATGTGCTTCAACTGAAGGCATCGTAACGCGCTGATATATGCTATAGTTCTCGACGGTGCCATCACCGTGAGTATCAGAGAATGCGTTTTCAATGAAGACAGAGTAGTCTGCGCCTGGCGAAGTTTTTGCCAGTTTAAATGTACCAGTATAATTGTTCTGAGCCATGTTGCCTAGGACACGACCCGCAAGATTATCCAAATCTGCGTCTACCATTTCGTAGAAGCCAGGATTTGGTCCGTTTTCGTAATAACCTACAGGACGGGTAAAGTCAGCACCAGATTCATCAGCTGGACCAGCAACTTGCTTCAACGTAGTTGTAGTTGTGGTACTTGTGATGTTGGACAGAGGGTGAGTTCCTGCTGGTTCATTATAGTACGCGTCCGTAAATGAACCAATAGAGTTACCGTCTGTCAGGCTGATATCACCGACATCACCAGCAGAGGCCTCTGCTAGTGCTTGACCCACTGCGTACGCAAGATAGTTTTCCTGCGCCGGAGTGAATTCCTGTAGGTCACCATTCGAATTTTTAATTTTTAGTGGTATGCTCGATGCTGACACAATAATCGCTCTCTTGTTAAGGTTAAAATTAAAGGTTATAACGTATTTTATTTATAATAAAAAAAATGTGCGGAAACCGAAGTAACCGCACATTTTGTAAAAATATTTATGATAATTATTACTGTGGTGGTTCTGGCCAAACCACATCTTCTAAACTAGAATATTGATTAGTGATGTCTCTTAGTTCTTGGCGGTAAATTGCCCATAACTCACGGTCATCATCATCTAAGCCATTATCGTCCATACGAGTCCAGTCTGTAACACTCAATCTGGAATTTCTGTACATACGAAGTTCATTCAATAAATCTTCGGGGTCCCAAGTCCATTCTTCGTTTGACCATTTAGCAAATCTATTTGGTTTAGGACTTCTTTCTTTCCACTCACCGTCCCAATAATGGGTATCCATAAACTCTAACCTGTCGGAAATAGGAAAATCTATATGAACAACAGTGACCCCATCGGACCTCACACCTTCGGGTTCATTAGACCCTCCAGCCAATTTTAGTGTTTGTATTTCACTATTTAAAATAAATGCAATATAGTAAATCATTTTCTTCTCTTTAATTCTCTGTTATGTTAACACTGCTGACATTATTTTGTTGTAGACTTTAGAATTCCAAGTTTCAGTGGAAGTAGTGCTTGGAAAGCCAGGAAACTCGCTACCTATGCCACCCGCACTCGTATATCTTATAGCGTATGGTCCATTACCAGCTCCCCAGATTCCTGTTATGTTTAAACCATCAAAAAAATCACCGAGTGATCCGCCGTTAGTCCAACTACCTATTTCCCAATAATCGCCTAGACTTCCTAAACTTGTTCCACCCCCCTGAGGGCTCCATGTGCCTGAAAACCCAGGCTGAATAAACGAAGTAATTTGAAAGTGCTTTGATTGTTGGACAGATCTACTATCAAACTGTATTGTCTCATCTTCATTATATACGATTAGACCATAGTTGTCTGTAGATGACACTTTACTAGAATGTTTCACTGTAAAATACTCAAGTGAAGTTTCTATCGGAGTTCCCCATGTGGTGTTGGAAATCCCATTTGAATAAGAAATCTCAAATGTCCTTGAGTAAAATGTATTAGTAAAAGCATCGTAATAAATTACACTGTCAGATAAACTGGGGGGAAGTTTTACAAAAACAAAATCCTCATTATTTCCCCAAGGAGTTTCACTGGAAGGACTACTTCCGGTATTCACTTCCGTGACGACATAACTATTCATTCCACGACGGGTATCAAACATCAATCCGCCGTTATTATTATAAACTGTAAGTCCATATTCGTTCGACATTATTGAAACCTAAATAATTTTACAGATGCTAATACAATCTGATAAGCCGCAGTGTTTGTAATAGTCAAAGTATCGGCACTTGAGTTTCTGGTAATCTGCGCTTTATCTAAAGCATCTTGCGAAGCGTTAATTGAAATACCTATAATACCTGAATTTCCAGATCCTGGTACCGTAATAGTATAAGATGCACCTGGATCAAGAGGAAGAGATGACAATTCACTACCATACTCTTCGTTAAAAATAACGTTTGAGTTTGTAATAACACCGCCACTTACGCCGTCTGAAATATATATACCATAACTCATGATAATTTCCCTAATTTAACTCGTAAAATTCCTTCATTGTTAGTACCACCTGCGGAATATACTTCCACTCCGTCTTGGGTGACCATTGTTCTTGCTCCAGTAGTTGAAGAAGCAGTCAACTTTCTTATCTTAACTAGATCAGCATCCAGTTCTCCCGTAGTAATCTTACCGCCATCAATCGTAGTGATACGAGCGGTATCGGGATCCATATTGGCCAATTCACCTTCCAGATTTTCGAAGGTTACCAAACCATTGAATGAGTAATTCTTGAAAGGAGTACTGAAGTGTAAGTTACCGTTTGCGCTAGTTGCAACACCACCGCCGGCAGTGTCTTCGAATGCTGTGAATCTGGCTGCCCAGAAAGTACCCTCAAGATTTGTTGATCCTGGTGGGTTGGC
>OCRG01000061.1_pt1 | contig 16378 bp, 17 predicted proteins | sample 1535071 | NCBI WGS metagenome assembly OCRG01 (sample SAMEA3275605, study PRJEB22092) | marine metagenome | biome: ENVO:00000447; feature: ENVO:00002042; material: seawater | collected 2014-06-22T16:30:00+00 | depth 0 m
GCTGATGCAGGTTGGGGTTTGTTCCTGATCGTTATCATTTTAGGTGGTATCTATGGCGGCATCTTCACTCCCACTGAAGCAGCTGCTGTGGCCTCGGTATACGCCTTCTTAATTGCAAACTTTATCTATCGCGACATGGGGCCGCTTAAGAACCGCCCTAAGCGACAGCCGGGTGAATCCCGAGTTGCAGCATTTGTGAAAGGCATCTTCGATTTTGTTATTTATCTGGTGCCGGCGTTATTCCACAAGGACCATAAAAAGACACTACTTGAAGGTGGTCGTCTCACCATCATGTTGTTGTTCATCATTGCCAACGCATTGATCTTGAAACACGTGCTAACTGAAGAGCAGATTCCGCAAGATATTGCTCGTGCGATGTTAGATGCAGGCTTTGGCCCAATCATGTTCTTGATTTTGGTGAATGTGATCCTTCTGATCGGTGGTCAGTTCATGGAGCCTTCGGGTCTGATCATCATTGTGGCGCCTTTAGTATTCCCAATAGCCATGAAGCTAGGTATTGATCCAATTCACCTCGGTATCATCATGGTGGTTAACATGGAGATCGGCATGATTACACCGCCGGTGGGTCTCAATCTGTTTGTGACATCCGGTGTGGCAAAAATGGCGATGTGGGATGTGGTTAAGGCGGCAATGCCTTGGCTGGCGATTTTGTTCGTGTTCCTTATCATGATCACCTACATTCCATGGCTCTCAACATTTATCCCAACAATGCTGATGGGGCCTGAAATCATAACGATTCATTAGGGTATATCGCTCATGCCAGCCTCAACTGAGATGCGTGATCGCGCACTGAACTATCACAAGGGGTCAAAGCCTGGGAAGCTAGAGATTCGTGCGACAAAGCCTATGAGTACGGCAGCAGATTTGGCGCTAGCTTACTCACCAGGCGTTGCTCACCCATGTGAAGCAATCGTTGAAAACCCTTTAGCGGCAGCTGACTACACGGCACGTAATAACTTGGTTGCTGTTGTTACGAATGGAACGGCGGTTTTAGGTTTAGGTGCTATCGGTGCATTGGCCTCTAAGCCAGTGATGGAAGGTAAGGCGGTTCTCTTTAAACGCTTTGCGGATATCGACGTTTTTGATTTGGAAGTTGATGAGCTAGACCCACAAGAGTTTATTAAGACGGTTGCACGATTAGAGCCTACCTTTGGTGGTATAAATCTTGAGGACATTAAAGCACCTGAGTGTTTTGAAATTGAAGAAGGCCTCAAGAAGCGCATGAAAATTCCTGTTTTTCATGATGATCAGCACGGTACTGCAATCGTGGTGGCTGCAGCCATTTTGAATGGATTGAAATTGGTCGATAAGCCCATCGATCAGGTTCGCTTAGTGACGGCAGGTGGTGGTGCTGCAGCGATAGCGTGTCTTAATTTGCTCGTTGAACTTGGTCTTAAGAAAGAAAACATTACCGTGTGTGACATCGTTGGTGTGGTTTATCAGGGCCGCACTGAAGAGATGGACCCTTATAAAGGTGCATTCGCGGTAGATACTCCGCATCGAACCTTAGGTGAGGCGATTGAAGGAGCCGATATCTTCTTAGGCTTGTCTGCCAAGGGTGTGCTAAAAGCCGAATGGCTGCCTAAGATGGCGGATAAGCCAATTATTATGGCATTGGCGAATCCAAGTCCTGAGATTGACCCTGAAGAAGCTAAAGCGCAGCGTCCTGATGCGATCATCGCAACGGGGCGTTCGGATTACCCCAATCAAGTGAACAACGTATTGTGCTTCCCATTCTTATTCCGTGGCGCATTGGATGTGGGCGCTACCACAATCAATATTGAAATGAAGCGTGCTGCAGTGACCGCTTTGGCTGAGTTGACTCAACAAGAGGTCAGTGCCGAGGTGAAAGCTGTTTATGGCGGTCAGGCGTTCCAATTTGGACCTGATTATCTTTTGCCGAAGCCGTTTGATCGTCGCTTACGTGAATGTATGCCGTGGGCTGTCGCAAAAGCAGCGATGGAGTCTGGTGTGGCAACTCGTCCGCGAGATCTTGAGGAATACGCTGAATATCTGCATCAGAAGGCATTATCCGTATGACCATCGAGCCATTGTGGCTGGATATCTTTGCGTTTGTCTTTTTTGTACTGCTTTGGGCGGGCTACGCTGGCTTTGCAAAAAAGCGATCAGCCACTGATGTATGTTTAGCCAGTGTGATGCATCTATACAGGGTGCAGTGGGCTAAGGCGCTGATGTCACGTGAAAACCGCATCGCGGACATTTCAGTCATCATGACTTTTGAGCGCAATATGGCCTTTTTGGGGTCGAGTGCGTTGATCATAATTGCGGGCCTACTAACGTTGCTCGGCAATACCGATCAAGCAGTAAATCTGTTTGCTCATATCCCGTTTGCGATTGATCAAAGCCTGGCTCAGTTGGAGCTAAAGATAGCGATCTTAATCGCCATGTTTGTCTATGCCTTCTTTAAGTTTTCCTGGGCAATGCGCCAAACTAGCTTTGCTGCAGTGATTATTGCCGGCGCACCTCAGGGGCATCGAGAAGAGCTATCAACTCAAGAAGAAAAAGATGCGGCGGAGCGGATTGCTCGCGTTGTATCGATGGCAGGACATCACTTTAATTTTGGCATTCGGACCTATTATTTTGCCTTGGCAGTGATTGCTTGGTTTATTAATAGCTGGGTCTTTATGGGCGCAACGGCTCTAGTGGTATGGGTTCTGTATCGTCGTGAATTCCGCTCATCGGTTCTGCATACCCTGGCTGGAAATCATTCTAAAGCGTAGTTCAATCGCGTTTGCTATAGTAGGAACACCTTTGGGGGCGACACGGCATTCGACGTGGGTTGCGAAACCTGAGGTGCATGCCGAGGTGCAGTTACCTCGAAAACCACTGCAAACTTATAGTTGCAAACGACGACAACTACGCACTCGCTGCTTAATACCCAGTAGGGTGCCGTCTGACTGGAGCCGTGCTTGTGCGTCCAGCGTCCTTCGGGACACTCAGGCGTCATATCTCACAAGATCGTGATGACGGGCGTCCGGACCTGATTTGCTAAATCCTAACGGAATCGCTGAACCACGCGCCCTGTCAGTCGGGCAGTGCTCAGTTAAAGATAATTGACATGACTAAGCATGTAGAGCCGATGGCAGAGGGCTTGCGGACGCGGGTTCAACTCCCGCCGCCTCCACCAAATATGATCGGGCTGATGATTCAGCCCGATATAACAATAGCGAGGGGGAGTCATGTCGATACACGCTCAATGGTCAACGCGCCTAGCGTTTATGTTGGCAGCCATTGGTTCGGCTGTCGGCTTAGGTAACGTTTGGAAGTTTCCGTACATCACTGGTGAAAATGGTGGTGGCGCTTTTGTTCTTGTTTATCTCCTGTGTATTGCGCTAATCGGCATCCCTGTGATGATTGCAGAGGTGATGCTCGGTCGCCGTGCGCAACGCAGTCCTATTTCAACTATGCAAGTCCTTGCTAAAGAGCAGGGTGCCTCTGGCTTTTGGCAGATTGTTGGTTGGAGCGGGGTATTTGCCGGCTTTTTAATTCTTTCTTTCTATAGCGTGATCGCAGGTTGGGCGATGGCATATGTCATTGAGTCGGCAAGTGGGACCTTTAATGCCATCAGTGGAGATGGCTCTGGTGATGTGTTTGGTGGTCTCATTGGTGATCCCCAACGCCTGATGATCTGGCATACCCTGTTTATGATTATGACGGTCGCCGTGGTTGCACGTGGTGTCCGTGCCGGTATTGAAAAGCTCGTGGTGATCTTGATGCCACTACTGCTTGTCATGCTGTTGATCTTGGTCGCTTACGCATTTAACGCGGGTGAGTTTGGCCGTGGCCTGGCATATTTGTTCTCATTTGATTTCAGTAAGCTTTCAACTGATTCGATTATCGTTGCCATGGGGCATGCCTTCTTTACCTTAAGTTTGGGCATGGGTGCGATCATGGTCTATGGCTCTTATATGCAAAAGAACACATCGATCGGTAGTTCCGTATTGATGATTGCTATTGCGGATACCGTTGTGGCTTTGCTTGCAGGCTTGGCGATCTTTCCCTTGGTGTTTGCAAATGCCTTGGAGCCAGGCGCAGGCCCGGGTTTGGTTTTTGTTACCTTGCCAACAGCCTTTGGCGCGATGCCGGGTGGACAGTTCTTCGGCACAGTCTTTTTTGTTCTGCTGGTGATCGCGGCGTGGTCTTCGGCGATTTCTCTGGTTGAGCCTGCCGTCGCATGGCTATCGGAGCGTGACATTATGTCGCGCGCTAAAGCGAGCTGGATGATTGGTTTGTTCAGTTGGATTTTGGGTATTGGTACCGTGCTGTCATTCAATCTTTGGTCGGGTGATGAATACAAGGTAATGGGTAAAACCTTCTTTGATCTCAAAGATTATCTGGCTTCGAATATCATGTTGCCTTTGGGTGGCTTGTTAATTGCCTTGTTTGTTGGCTGGGCAGCGAAAGCATCGATGTCGAAAGATGAGCTCAATCTATCCAGTGGCACCTTTAATTTGTTTTGGTTGGCAATTCGTTTCGTTGCGCCCTTAGGTGTCGCAATCATCTTCTTGAATGCGGTAGGGTTGCTCTAAGTGGCGCGTGTCGAGAAATCGGCTTTGGTTATGTTTAGTGACCAAAGAATGTTTGATTTGGTGAGTGATGTGGGAAGCTACAAAAACTTCCTGCCTTGGTGTGCTGATTCCGAAGTGATCTCTCAAGAAGGTAATGAGCTATGTGGGCGAATTGATGTTGAGCGATTAGGTATCCGTCAATCTTTTACCACCTGTAATCATTGTGAGGCCCCCTCATCTATGACCCTAAGACTTAAAGATGGCCCTTTTTCTAAGTTGGATGGTGAATGGCGGTTTGAGGCGTTGAATGAGTCGGCTTGCAAAGTGATTCTTGTGTTGGAGTTTGAGTTTGCCGGTAAGTTGATAAGTGCAGCATTTGGCAAAGTTTTTGAGCAGATTGCGAATACGATGGTGGAGTCGTTTGTTGCTCGTGCGAAAGAGGTCTATACCGACTAAACGCGATTGTTCTTCATAATGCGCTCTTGATCGCGCTTCCAGTCTTTCTCTTTCAGGTCGGCACGCTTATCGTGCATTTTCTTACCTTTACCAAGGCCAACTTGTAACTTGGCGCGACCACGTTTCCAGTAAAGCGTCATCGGAACTAGGGTGAAGCCTTTACGCTCGACAAAGCCAATTAGCTTATTGATCTCTTCACGATGCAGTAGAAGTTTGCGTGCACGCATTGGGGTTGGAGAAACATGGGTCGAAGCACTGAGTAATGGCGTGATTAGGGCGCCGATCAGAAAAACCTCTTGGCCTTGCAGCATGACATAGGCATCAGTCAGATTAACGCGTTTATCACGCAAGCTTTTGACTTCCCAACCTTCGAGCGACACACCAGCCTCAATGGTTTCATTGATGGTGTAGTCATGCCGCGCTTTTTTATTTAGCGCAATCGTATTGTCGTTGCCCGAAGACTTTTTAGCTTTGCCCATGGCTTAATTTTATCGTAGTTCTCAGCAGCTCGGTTGATAAGGTGACGCTAAGAGGGCTTTCTGAGAAAATAACGTCATGTCTGAGACTATTTCGATTGAAGTTGCCTACGCAAACCCTGATGAGCAGTTAATTCTGGTTGTCGAGGTGCCTACAACTGCGACTATTGCTGAGGCGATCAAACTTAGCCATATCGATGAGCATTTTCCTGAGATCGATATAAATGCGCCTAAGGTTGGAATATTTGGCAAATTGACGAAACTCGATGCGACATTAAATCCGGGAGATCGGATTGAGATTTATCGTCCGTTGATTGCTGATCCAAAAGAAGCCCGTAAGAAGCGTGCGGCCGAAGGCAAGACAATGAAAAAGGGCGCTAAGGCCCTTAATGAAGAATCGGATAGTTAATCCATTACCCAGCTCTTGGTTTTTTGCCACCAAGATTTTTCATCACTTTTAGATTCGTATCCCTCGTAATCGGGCACAGTGACAACCGAAGCCTTAGGTTTGGTTTCCTGTTGGCTCTCAGGCTGTGGATGAAGATCGCCGGTTACGCGAACAAGCTTGTCACCTTCAAAATAGATCGATAGGTATTTGTATTCATCAGGGTTGCTGCCTACGCCCTCAGTGTAAGGGTAGTCCCAGCGATCATCATGAAAAACATCGCGCAGGGTGGGCGAACCAAGCACAAAGCGTACTTGTCGACGAGACATGCCAGGCTTCAGTCCATTCACTTGCTCCTGAGTCACGATATTCCCTTGAATAATGGTCGGGCGGTAAATTAAACCGGCTGAGTCCAATGCTTCAGGAATTACATTTGCAGCTGAATCGACACTATTGCCAATATCATCAAAGGTGCTGCAGCCTGCGGTGAGCATAGATAAGGTAGCGCAAATGCTAAGGAGAGACTTTCGCATACAAGAATGATTCGCATTAAATAAGGTAAACTACGGGCGAATGATAGCGAATTCGGCGGCCAAAATCAGCCGTACATGGAGCCTTTGTGCAAGATACTGACATTAAGAAAGCTGGCCTAAAAGTGACTTTGCCTCGGGTGAAAATTCTTGAGGTATTTGAGTCCGAGCCTGACGCTCATATGACCGCTGAAGATGTCTATAAGCTTTTAATGGAGCGTGGTGAAGAGATTGGATTGGCAACCGTTTATCGTGTGCTTACCCAATTTGTTACTGCGGGTCTTTTGGTGCGACATCACTTTGAAGGCGGTCAGGCCGTTTTTGAGCTAGATAGTGGTTCTCACCACGATCATATTGTTTGTGAGCAGTGTGGCCATGTCGAAGAGTTCATTGATGAAACCATTGAGAAGCATCAGCACCAGATTGCGGCGTCCAAAGGCTTTGATATCAGTGACCACTCGTTAATTATTTATGGTCGCTGTAAACGTAAAAATTGTCCTAATTTAGATGCATAAAGCACTTTTTCTAGACCGAGATGGTTTGATTAATATCGACCATGCGTATGTTTACCGCCAAGAAGATTTCGATTTCGTTGATGGAATCTTTGAGGTTTGTCGAGCTGCTCAAGATAAAGACTACCAGCTGATTGTAGTGACGAATCAGTCAGGCATTGGTCGTGGCTATTACACTGAAGCTGACTTCCATGTCATATCCGACTGGATGGTTAAACAATTTAAGCAGAATGGCGTTCTGATTAAAGATGTGTATTTCTGTCCTTATCATCCAACTTCGGCAGAAGGTGATTACAAAAAGGATATGCCTTGTCGTAAGCCGCATCCGGGTATGTTGTTAGATGCGGCAAATGAGCATCAAATTGACCTTACGCAATCAATAATGTTTGGTGATAGCGTCAAAGATGTGGAAGCGGGTGATGCTGCAGGTGTGAAGTTGAGCGTTTTATACGACCCGAATGATACGCATCAATCCATCGCGAATCGCGTTTCAAAATTGGTCGATATTATTCCAATGCTTTAAGCGCTAGCGCGCTGAATCATCTCTGCTGCATGGTTAAGCGTACTTTCTGTGATTTCCACGCCACCCATCATGCGAGCAATTTCTTGAGTGCGCTTTTCATTATCCAAAGCAGTGATATGCGTTTCTGTAGATGAAGACTTGCTGGTCTTCTTAACAAGGTAGTGATGGTTTGATTGAGCAGCCACTTGAGCTAAGTGGGTGACGCAGAGTACTTGTCGCGTTTTACCTAGCTCTTTTAAAAGCTTGCCCACAACCTCAGCAACTGCGCCACCGATGCCGACATCGACTTCGTCGAAAATGAGCGTAGGCAATTCGGTACAGCTTGCAGTGGCCACTTGAATCGCCAATGAGATTCGTGAAAGCTCACCACCGGATGCGGTTTCATCTAATGCGCTAGCTACTTGTCCCGCGTTGGTTTGCACCATAAATTGAATGAGGTCGTCGCCATGCTTGCTGTGATGATCTTGCGCGCTAAGCTCGACAGTGAATTGTCCTTGCTCCATGCCTAGGGTGTGCATGCTTTGAGTCACTTCTTGACTGAGTTTTTTCGCAGCCTTCTGACGACTTTTATGTAGCTTGTCTGATGCGGCCAGGTAGGTGTCTAGTGCCTGTTTAACCTGAGCCTCTTGTTTATCAATGTTGCTGTCTGCGTGCTGTAGCTGTTCTAGCTCTGCGCTTAAGGTGTTGAATAATTCAGGTAATTGATCGATCTCGATATGATGCTTGCGTGAGGCGTTATGACATTGTGCAATCTGCTGATCAAGCTGCGATAACTGTTCCGGGTCCAGCTCAATGCTATCGGCGTAATGATTAAGTGACTGGGATGCTTCATCGACCTGAATCGATGCAGATTCGAGCAAAGAGGCTGTGTCTTTTAGGCTCGAATCAATTTCAGCCAGAGCGCTAACTTGTTGGCTGAGGCGGGTGAGTAATCGACTGATATCGAGCTCATCATTGTCGAGTTGTTGTGTGATGGATTGTGTCTGCGCCAACAGGGATTCAGCATGGCTGAGTCTTTTGTGTGTTTGTTCAATTTGATCGAATGACTTTGCTATCTCTTGAATGGGTTCTAACTCGCTCACTTGGAAATTCAGATAGTCGAGTCGAGCAGCACCTTCAGCAAGATTCGATTTCAGTGAATCCAGTGATTGCTGTGCACGTTGCCAATGATCAAAGTTTTTGGCCGTTTCTTCCAGAAGCTGAGGATGATTGGCATAAGCATCCAGTAGGGCACGTTGATGTGATTTTCTGAGCAAGCCTTGATGCGCATGCTGACCGTGAATAGCGATGATCATATTCGCTAAGATTTGTAGCGATGCCTGTGGTGCAGGGCTGCCATTGATGTAAGCGCGTGAACGACCTTCCTTCACAAGCACGCGGCGCAGTACGAGCTGACCATCATCCGCTAAATCATTCTCTTCGAGCCATTGCTGGGCTTTGCTGCAATCGCTGATATCAAAAATAGCGCTGACCTCTGCCTTGTCAGCGCCTTGTCTAATCAGTTTGGCATCGGCTTTATCGCCAAGCGCTAAGCCAAGAGCATCGATCAGTATAGATTTACCTGCACCTGTTTCACCGGTCATGGCATGCATGCCCGCATGAAACTCGAGTTCTAGTTGCTTAACAATGACAAGATCTTTGATCGAGATATGGGTCAGCATCAGAGTGTCTTGGGGTGGCTTCCCCAGCCAAGTTTGGTGCGCAGAACCTTGTAGTGATCATGGCCTGCAGGGTGCAATAAACGTAGTGGTTTATCGAACTTTCGAATGGTGACTTTCTCATTCGATTTTAGTTCGAGCATCTCTTGACCATCACAGCTGACGCGTACCTCTTGAGGATCTGTTTTGCCGCAAACACCAATTTGAATCTCGGTATTCCCGGGCACCACGATCGGGCGATTACTCAGCGTATGAGGACAAATCGGTACAAGTGATATCGCATCCAAGCTAGGAGATAGCAAAGGACCACCACCCGACAATGCATAAGCTGTAGAGCCGGTGGGTGTAGAGATAACGATGCCATCAGATCGTTGTGAATCGATTGAACTGCCATTGATCCAAGTTTCAAACTCGATCATGCGTGCCACATTCCATTTCTGTAGCACCACATCGTTCATGGCGAGTTGTGGCTTTTGATTACCTACTTGGCACTCTAGCAAAGTGCGGTCATCGGCTTCGTAATGACCGGCGAGAACGCTAGAGACGACTTCACAAACATTGGTAGGTGAGATATCAACAAGGAACCCGAGGCGCCCAAGGTTGATACCAAGAATAGGGGTATTGGTGGGAACAATTTCACGCGCGCAGTGCAGTAGAGTGCCATCACCACCAACCACGATGACCAGATCGCTTTTCTCCGCGAGAGCGCAAAGGTCATCGCTGCCAGGCTCGTTCACTAGCGGCCCCGCAGCCTTATCAAAAAGCACTTCACATTGATGCTCTATGAGGCACGCATAAAGTTCTCTCAGCGTCTGAATGAGCTGATCAGAAACATCGGGTTTGCCAACAATAGCAATGGTTTTAAAAGCGGATGATTTCGACACGTGAGGGTCCAATTTAGTCTGACTAAAGCTAGCACGAGGGCAGTTAAGGTAAAAGAACATTTGTTCACCTTGACAGCGCTTTTTGCTCGTTCGGATAATGCTTGTATTAACTTAGACGGATCACTCTTTTGCCCGGTTTGCCAGAAGCATCGATAAATGAACGCGCGCAGCACTTTTTGCGCGTGTTGATTGAGCGTTACATTCGTGATGGTCAGCCTGTCGGTTCGAGAACCCTGGCTAAGGATTCAGGACTCGATTTGTCACCGGCAACCATTCGAAATGTGATGGCTGATCTCGAAGATGCTGGCCTTATTGTTTCCCCACACACTTCTGCGGGTCGCATTCCTACAGCGAATGGCTACCGCATGTTTGTTGATTCGTTAATTGCTTCGCAGAACGTCGATCAAAAGCTACTGTCCTCGATCAGCCAAGAGTTTCAGGTTTCTGATAAGAAGGGCAGTGACATTATTCACTCGACCTCTGAGCTCCTCTCGAATATGACCCATCTTGCCGGTGTAGTCATGGTGCCAAAACGTAATTCTGAGACGATTCGTCAGATTGAGTTTGTGCCCTTGTCTGGCACCCGAGTTTTGACCGTTATCGTCACCTCAGCAGGTGAGATATTGAATCGTTTGATTGAAACCTCACGCGAATTCACTCGCAGTGAGCTGGAGCAATTCAGCAAGATCGTTACCCAGCAATATGCCAACACCCACCTTGAGGGCGTGCGTACACGCGTCTTTGAGCAAATGCAGGCAGATCGCCAGCATATGGATAAATTGATGGCAGATGCGCTCTCAATGGCCGAGCAGGCATTTGGCTCGAGTGATGATGTGCCTGCCGACATGATTGTGTCTGGCCAGACCAATCTAATGGATTTTGATGAGCTGGCTCAGATGGACCGTCTGCGTGGCTTATTTAATGCCTTCACGGAGAAACAAGAGATCCTGCATCTTTTAGATCGAGCGCTCGACGCAGATGGTCTGCAGATCTTTATTGGTGAAGAATCGGGCTACAACACCCTGCGAGATTGTAGTGTGATTACTGCACCTTATGAGGTCGATAATGAGGTGATCGGTGTTTTGGGTGTGATTGGCCCAACTCGAATCAATTACGACCGCGTCATTCCCATTGTCGATATCACTGCGAAATTATTCGGCGCAGCCTTGAAAACCCGCTAATCATCCCCATTTACTTGCAAAGTTCAGTTTAATCAGCAACTTAACTGATAAACTTATTATTATTTATCAATAGCTTAGCAGGTCTTTTTCATGAGCGATGAGAAGAATGAAAACCCAGTCGAAGAGACGGTAGAAAACGTCGAAGCGGTGTTGGATGAAGAGATTTCAGCCAGTGAGGGTGATGCGGATGCGATGTCTTCTGAGCTCGCAGCGTTGCAAAAGAAAGCAGATGATCACTATGACCAACTTGTACGCGCTCACGCAGAAATCGAAAACCTTAAGCGTCGCCACACTCAGGAGCTTGAAAAAGCGCATAAATATGCACTCGATAAGTTCGTGGGTGAGCTTTTAACCATTTGGGACAGTTTGGAGCTTGGACTTCAAGCGGCGCAAAACGATGAGGCTGATGTGGCGTCATTGCGTGAAGGCACTGAGCTTACCGTCAAAATGTTTGGCGATGTGATGGAGAAATTCAACGTTGAGCGCATCAACCCTGAGGGTGAAGCCTTTAACCCAGAATTCCATCAAGCCATGTCGATGGTTCCAAATGCGGAGATGGCGCCAAACACTGTTATGGCAGTCATGCAGAAGGGCGTGTCGTTGAATGGCCGTTTGATCAGGCCAGCCATGGTGGTTGTCTCTCAGGCGATGCCAGAAGCAGCGGAATAAATAATCAGATCAGGGGCTTGAAACACCCATTTCAGTCCTCACTTATATATTAATCAAAATTAAACCAGTTTTTACGGAGAACCCCGATGGGCAAAATTATTGGTATTGACTTAGGTACAACCAACTCGTGTGTTTCAGTGATGGACGGCAAAACGGCGCGTGTTATTGAGAACAGCGAAGGCGACCGCACAACCCCATCAATCATTGCGTATACCCAAGACGGTGAGGTACTAGTTGGCCAAAGCGCAAAGCGCCAGGCTGTTACGAACCCAACAAACACCTTGTTTGCGATTAAGCGTCTGATCGGTCGTCGTTTCACTGACGATGTCGTAAAGCGTGACCAAGATATCGTACCTTATAAGATTGTAGGTGCTGATAACGGCGATGCATGGGTTGAAGTTAACGACAAGAAAATGGCGCCACCTGAGATCTCTGCAAAGGTTCTTCAGAAGATGAAGAAAACCGCTGAAGACTATCTTGGCGAGCCAGTAACCGAAGCAGTTATCACTGTTCCTGCTTACTTTAACGACTCTCAGCGTCAAGCAACCAAAGATGCGGGCAAGATTGCAGGCTTGGATGTTAAGCGCATCATCAACGAGCCAACTGCAGCGGCATTGGCCTACGGCTTAGATAAGTCGAATGGCGATAAGAAGCTAGCAGTCTATGACTTGGGTGGCGGTACCTTCGACGTTTCAATCATCGAAGTTGCAGAAGTTGATGGTGAGTATCAGTTTGAAGTATTGGCAACCAATGGTGACACTTTCCTTGGTGGTGAAGACTTCGATATGCGCATCATCGATTTCTTGGTGTCAGAGTTTAAGAATGACCAAGGCGTCGATCTTAAGAACGACCCATTGGCGCTGCAGCGTCTAAAAGAGGCTGCCGAGAAAGCAAAGATCGAGCTATCTAACGGACAGCAAACCGATATCAACTTACCATACGTGACAGCTGACGCCTCTGGCCCTAAGCACATGAACATTAAATTGAGCCGCTCTAAGCTTGAGTCATTGGTTGAAGACTTGGTTAAGCGCACGCTTGATCCATGTAAGACAGCATTAAAAGATGCGGGCTTGTCAGCTTCTGATATTGACGACGTGATTTTGGTTGGTGGTCAAACCCGTATGCCAATGGTGCAGAAGACCGTAACTGATTTCTTCGGTAAAGAGCCACGTAAAGACGTGAACCCTGACGAAGCGGTAGCGATGGGCGCAGCCATTCAAGGCGGTGTTTTAGGCGGCGACGTGAAAGACGTGTTGTTGCTCGACGTAACACCATTGTCACTGGGCATCGAAACCATGGGTGGCGTGATGACCAAGTTGATCGAGAAGAACACCACGATTCCTACCAACGCATCACAGGTGTTCTCAACCGCAGATGACAACCAAACAGCGGTAACTGTTCACGTATTACAAGGTGAGCGTGAGCAAGCAGCGGGTAATAAGTCACTCGGCCGTTTCGATTTGAGCGACATCCCACCAGCGCCGCGCGGTGTACCTCAGATCGAGGTTAGCTTTGATATTGACGCTAACGGTATCTTGAACGTGTCGGCTAAAGATAAAGCGACAGGTAAAGAGCAATCGATCAAGATCACTGCCTCTTCAGGCTTGTCGGATGATGAGATCGAAAAGATGGTTCAGGATGCAGAGGCGCATGCTGAAGAGGATAAAAAGTTCCACGAGCTAGTTACTGCACGTAACCAAGCAGACGGCATGATTCACGCAACTAAGAAGTCAATGGAAGAGCTTGGTGATGACAAGCTTGAAGCTGGCGAGAAGGAAGCAATCGAAGCCGCTATCGCTGAGTTAGAAGAAGCGGTTAAAGGTTCGGATGTTGCGGTTATCGAAGAGAAAACCAAAGCATTGGCAGAAGCTTCTGCAAAGATGGCTGAGCGTCTGTATGGCCAAGGTGGCGATGCTGCCGCAGCAGCGGCTGCAGCTGCAGGTGCGGCCGGAGCCGCTGGCGCTGAGGCTTCATCTGGTGATGACGACGTAGTTGATGCGGAGTTTGAAGAGGTGAAGGACGACAAGTAATTGTCGCCTTTCGCTGGGTCACTAGCTGAACGTGCGGCTTTGAAAGAGGTCGCACGTTTTCTTGTATTTAGCCGGATGTGAATGTCGGTAGCTGTAAAGAGCAAGCGCTATGTCAAAACGAGATTATTACGAAATCCTTGGAGTGCAGAAGAATGCATCTGAGGCTGAATTAAAAAAAGCTTATCGTCGTCTAGCGATGAAGTATCACCCTGACCGTAATACCGGTGATGAGGCGAAAGAGGCTGAAGTTAAATTCAAAGAAGCTAAAGAAGCGTACGAAGTGCTCACCGATGGTCAAAAACGTGCAGCATACGATCAGTTTGGCCATGCGGGTGTAGATCCATCCATGGGTGGTGGCGCAGGTGGCTTCCATGGCGGTGGTGGTGACTTTGGCGATATCTTCGGTGATGTGTTCGGCGATATCTTCGGTGGAGGTCGCCGTGGTGGTGGCGGTAGATCAAGCGTTCAGCGTGGTGCAGATCTTCGTTATAACTTAGACCTGTCACTCGAGGAAGCGGTTGCAGGTACTGAGGTGAAAATCAAAGTACCGACCATGGTTAACTGTAAGACCTGTGATGGTACCGGTGCTAAGAAAGGCTCATCGCCAAAACAGTGTGGTACTTGTGGTGGCGTTGGCCAAGTACGTATGTCTCAAGGCTTCTTCTCTGTGCAGCAAACCTGTCCGACCTGTCAGGGTCGCGGTACGGTTATTGATGATCCATGTGGCAGTTGTCACGGGCAAGGCCGTGTACAAGAAACCAAGACTCTCTCTGTAAAGGTGCCTGCTGGTGTTGATACCGGTGATCGTATTCGCCTATCAGGTGAAGGTGAAGCAGGCGCTAATGGTGGTCCTGCAGGTGATCTTTACGTTCAAGTGGCGGTTAAAGCACATCCTATCTTTGAGCGAGAAGACAGTCACTTGTATTGCGATATGCCGGTGTCGTTCGCGGATGCAGCCTTGGGCGGCGAGATTGAGGTGCCCACGCTGACCGGAAAGGTAAAGTTGAAGATTCCTGAGGGTACTCAAACAGGCAAGATGTTCCGTCTGCGCAATAAGGGCGTAAAGCCTGTGCGTGGTGGTCCTCAAGGTGATTTGATCTGTCGTGTGATCGTTGAAACACCAGTAAAGCTGACGGGAGAGCAACGAGACCTTATTATGCAACTTGATGAGTCATTGCGCGGTGGTGGTAGCACCCACAATCCGAACGCTCATGGATGGCTCGATAAGGTAAAAGGTTTCTTTAAAGACGTTGGTCTCTAAGACTAAGCACGAGAGTACAAAATGCGAGTAGCAGTAGTAGGCGCCGCCGGGCGTATGGGTAAAAACTTAATTGAGGCCGTTGGTATGACCAAAGGCCTTGATTTAACCGCTGCGACTGAGCGTCCAGACTCTAGCTTGATTGGTGCTGATGCAGGTGAAGTCGCCGGTGTTGGCAAATTAGGCGTCACAATTGCAGCTGATTTAGCCGCGGTTGTGAGTGACTTCGATGTGGTGATCGACTTCACAGGTCTTGCGCCAACACTTAATCATCTATCGATTTGTCGTGAGCATGGTAAAAAGATCGTGATTGGTACAACCGGTTTTGATGATGCGCAGAAAGCTCAAATTGCTGATGCCTCAAAAGACATCGGTGTCGTATTCGCGCCAAATATGAGCGTGGGTGTGAACTTATGTTTCAAGTTACTTGATATGGCAGCACGCGTAATGGGTGATGACTGTGATATTGAGATTATTGAAGCGCATCACCGCCATAAATTAGATGCGCCATCCGGTACTGCTGTGCGTATGGGTGAGGTTGTTGCCGATGCACTTGGGCGTGACTTAGCTAAAGTGGCGGTTTACGGTCGTGAAGGTCAAACTGGAGAGCGTGAGCGCGAGACCATCGGGTTTGAAACGATTCGTGCCGGTGATGTAGTTGGTGAGCACACTGTTTGGTTTGCCACAGAAGGCGAGCGAGTAGAGATAACGCATAAAGCCTCTAGTCGTATGACCTTTGCCAAAGGCGCGGCACGTGCTGCAGCATGGCTAGAAAGCAAAGATGCGGGGCTGTTTGATATGCAGGACGTCTTAGGGCTGCGTTAACGTTCAAAGAGAGCACCCAATTCTGGCCCCTTGCTGTGATCACCGGGACCTTCCATGCTGAAGTACCAATCGACCGCCGCCTTTAATGGGCGGCGTTGTCGTTTACGCACCTGCACAATGCCATCAGCTTCTAAACTCGAGAATGCTTTAGCTGAATCTAATAAGGCGTCGCGCGATACCTGAGCACAATCCGAGCCGCCAACGGGATAAGCCGCATGGGCATAGACTTCTATTGCTTCAGCAATCTTAAGTGCTTGGCTTTGCGATACCGCTATCGCAAAGGTTTTGTCTGCCATTAACTTTGTCCGTAAACGGGAATCGCAGCACCGGTTACATAGGTAGCTGCATCTGAAGCTAAAAATAGAATGACATTGGCAAGCCCACTAGTCGGTACCCACGAGCTGTGATTTGCATCTGGCATGCTTTCTCGGTTTTCAGGGG
>OCRG01000062.1_pt1 | contig 16277 bp, 14 predicted proteins | sample 1535071 | NCBI WGS metagenome assembly OCRG01 (sample SAMEA3275605, study PRJEB22092) | marine metagenome | biome: ENVO:00000447; feature: ENVO:00002042; material: seawater | collected 2014-06-22T16:30:00+00 | depth 0 m
CGCCGCATGATTGCACGTCCTGAGGCGCGGAAAATCCTAATGGTGATTTCCGATGGCGCCCCAGTTGATGACAGCACTTTGTCGGTCAACCCTGCAAATTATTTGGAAAAACACCTGCGCGATGTGATCGCCATGGTCGAAAAACGCAAAGCCGTTGAATTGTTGGCCATCGGTATTGGACACGATGTGACCCGTTATTACGAACGCGCGGTCACAATCACAGATGTCGAACAATTGGCAGGCGCAATGACAGAACAGTTGGCAGCACTCTTTGATCAAGATCCAAGAGCACGCGCCCGCGTCATGGGAATTAAACGCGCGAGTTAAAAAATGAGTAAAGCGGTGTATCAAAGTTTCGAAGCCTCCTCAGAACCTGACAAGGGGCCCGAACGGCTGATCATGCTGCGTGACCAGATGCGCAAATCTGGTATTGATGCGTTCCTTATTCCGCGTGCCGATGTGCATCAAGGCGAATATGTGGCCCCTGCTGATGAACGCCTGGCATGGCTTACGGGGTTTACAGGATCGGCTGGTTTTTGTGCCGTTACACAGGATGCAGCGGGGGTCTTCGTTGATGGCCGCTACCGCGTCCAAGTCAAGGAACAAACACGCGCCCCCTTTACCCCCGTTGATTGGCCCGAAGTGCAATTGGGGGATTGGTTAAAGGACAAGTTACCCTCTGGCATCGTTGGGTTTGATCCATGGTTGCACAGCGCCCGTGAAATCAAATCATTGGAACAGGATCTAAGCGGCACGAAAATCACCGTGCAGGCCGTGGACAATTTGATTGACCCCATCTGGCAAGACAGACCAGCTCCGCCCATGAGATTGGCGCGGGTCTTTGACGACCACCTTTCGGGCGAAACGCATACGGCCAAACGCACCCGTTTGGCAGCAGAATTAAAATCCGCAGGACACGCCGCCGCATTCATATCCTTACCCGACAGCATTTGTTGGTTGTTGAATATCCGTGGCCAGGATGTGGCACATAATCCCGTAGTTCATAGTTTTGCGGTATTGCATGATGATGCACGTGTCGATCTGTTTATGCACGCCGAAAAGGCCCAAGATATCCGTGCGCATTTGGGCAACGAAGTGACCCTGCGAAATCCAGATGATCTATCCGATTATATTTTGTCTTTTCAGGGGGCTATGCGCCTAGATACAGGAAGCGTTCCCTATGCAATTTCGCATGCATTGTCCGACAATGCGATCTTATCAACCGATCCCGTTTGCCTTCCAAAGGCGTGCAAAAACGCAACAGAATTGAACAGCGCCCGCGAAAGCCATTTACGCGACGCGGCGGCGATGTGTCGGTTTTTAGCGTGGCTTGACGCTGAACCACATAGCACGTTGACTGAGATTGACGCGGCCACGCGGCTTGAGGAAATTCGGCGCCAAGACCCGCTGATGGATGAAATTAGTTTTGATACGATTTCTGCCGCAGGCCCGCATGCAGCCCTGCCCCATTATCGCGTCACGACCGATAGCAATCGGACATTGAACGCAGGCGAAGTTTATTTGGTTGATAGCGGCGCCCAGTATCAAGACGGCACAACCGATATTACACGGACCCTTGCAATTGGAGATCAATCAGACGCGGTTAAGCGTGCCTTTACCCGTGTGTTAAAGGGGATGATTGCCATTTCGCGCCTACGCTTTCCCCATGGTATTTCGGGACGCGACATTGATGCCTTTGCCCGTGCGGCCCTGTGGTCTGCGGGTCAAGATTATCAACACGGCACAGGCCACGGTGTGGGGCACGTTCTGTCGGTGCATGAGGGTCCACAAAACCTATCGCGCCGCTCCACCCTTCCCTTCGAGCCTGGCATGATCTTATCAAATGAACCTGGATTTTACCGCGAGGGGCATTTTGGCATCCGCACCGAAAACCTATTGATTGTTGTCCCAGCCCCTGATCAGCCAGAGGGCAATTTGACCAATCTGCTTGAGTTTGAAACACTCACCTATGTGCCCATTGATCGCCGCATGATCCTGCGTGATATGCTGAACAGTGATGAGATTGAATGGCTCAACTCCTATCACCAAACATGCCGCGACAAAATTCATCCTCGCCTAACTGCGGCGGAACAGCTATGGTTGCGGGATGCGACCCAACCGCTGTGACATAATATCGTTACAGTGGCATGGTTTGGGTTTGCCAATGACGAAGAAAGGAACCGCCATGTCAGACCATATTACAATACGCCCCGCCACCGGCACATGGAGCGTTCGCGCAGGCGGTGCCGTTATCGGCGAAAGCAAAAATGCCATCGAATTGATCGAAGGCGATTTGCCTCCCGTGATCTATTTTCCGAAATCTGATTTGGCGATGGCCTTCCTTGATCAGACAGATCAAACAAGCATTTGCCCCTTCAAAGGAAGTGCAACCTATTATTCCATCGTCACAAAATCCCAAACCCTTGCCAATATGGGGTGGAGCTATGAAACGCCGATTGCAGGGATGGAAGCGATCGCAGGACATATCGCGTTTTACACACAGAACCAAGTCGCGGTTGAACAGATCTAATTAACTGTGCTCTTCTTCGGCGGCATCAGACAGCGCCTTGTTATAGGCCCGCAATGCATCCACTTCGTGTAGCCGTCCCAAGATTTGCGAGGGCGCAGTTTCCCCACCCACCTTAACCACGGGTAGATACACTGCGCGCGTACGTGCAAACACGGTCATTGCGGTGTTTAATGTGCCTGCGGCACTGACATAATGCCCCTTTTCCACCAAATCCCAATCTTCTTGGATCGCATCATCAATCGGGCGCATGGTGGCATCCGTGCGCACCAGTTCAAGCAGATACCCCTGCGGGCCAATGGCGATATGAATATTGCGGCGTTCCAACTGGGTTAGGAAAAATGACCGATCCACATAGCGTGATGACAGCGCGGTTGCCAACGACACTGTGACCAAAACGGCCAATCCCGTTTGCCAATCCCCCGTCATTTCAAACACGATCAATGTGGTGGAAATCGGCGCACCCAACACAGCGGCGGCAACCGCGGCCATGCCCGCGAGGGCATAAAGGGAAACTGGCCCTGACATTGACGGTACAAAAGACGTCGCAATGATCCCATAGGACAATCCCAAGAGAGCCCCAACCATAAGCGATGGAGAAAATACACCGCCCCCCATGCGACCGCCCATCGTGATCGACACGGCAACAACCTTGATCATGCAAAACAATATCGCCTGCGACAGGATCAAATTACCAGACAGCGCCGCAAAGGTAGTTTCATATCCCACCCCGATGATCACGGGAAACTGTGTCGCGATCAAACCCAGTAACACACCCGCAACCGCAGGACGCAACCAGCGCGGCAATGTCAGGTGATCTTGGATACCCGATGCGACCGTATCCGCCAAAAAGATGGAGCGCATCAAAATAACCGCCACAACACCTGACACCAAACCCAGCCCCATAAAGGCGGGCAGTTCGATATAAGATTGCAAATCAGGGGCAAAGGGTAGATTAAATTCAACCTGATCCCCAAAGGCCATTTGATACACCACTGCCCCCGCGACAGAGGCAATAACAATCGGTGCAAAGGCATGAAGCGCAAAATGGCGCAAGATCACCTCAAGCGCGAAAAGAGCACCAGCGATGGGTGCATTGAAACTGGCCGCAACTGCGGCACCTGTGGCGCATCCCAACAAATCACGCGCCGTGATCCCACGCGCGTTCACCCATTCACAGACCCTGCTCGAAATCATCGCAGCGATGTGAACCGCAGGCCCCTCACGTCCTGTGGACCCGCCTGTGGACAGGGTGATCAAACTTGCCGCAGCAGAGGCCAATCCCTCTTTCCCCTCAACACGGCTATCATGCAGGGCGGCCCCTTCAATCACATCTGCCACTGATCGCACGCGGCCATCATCGGTTAAATAGTGAAATATTTACCCCGTGGCGACACCACCAATCGTTGGGATTAGAACAACCCAATACCAATCCAAGTTTTCGGCAAAACTATGCAAACGGTTCACATCGGGCGTGCCATAGGCCCAGGTTTGAATCCAGGCAATAACCATTCCAAACAACACGGCGGCAACGCCACTGGCAATTCCAATCACAAGGGCCAGCCCCCAAAAACCAACGTGCCAAAATATCCGCAAGGATCGCAGGCGAAGACGCGCGAACATACCGTCCAAAAACTCACCCAACGCGGACATATGACTGCTGCCTTTTCATTTTCGTGCCAGAGCACTAGTGTGATCCAAATGCTATGAAATATCAGGGGGATGCAATGATCAAGCAAAATGCGACCCAAGCTTTACGCCAACTGTTGGGGAATCGTTTCACAACGTCAGAGTCTGATCGCGAAATTCATGGTCGATCCGAAAGCCATTTTGATATGATGCCACCTGCTGCGGTGGCCTATCCCACGACAACCGATGAGGTTCAGCGCATCGTTGAAATCTGTGCCCAATCTGACGTTCCGATGGTCGGCTGGGGCACGGGCACCTCGCTTGAGGCACAGACAGGGGCGGATGACAGCAGCCTAACAATCGATTTTTCTCAGATGAATAAGATACGGAATATTGATTGCGAAAATATGTTGGTCACAGTGGAACCCGGCATCACACGAAAAGAGGTGAATGAGGCGCTGCGCGATACGGGCCTGTTTTTTAGTGTTGATCCCGGCGCAAACGCATCCATCGGCGGCATGGCCGCAACACGGGCCAGCGGAACAACCACCGTTCGCTATGGCACCATGCGCGATGCGGTCAAAGCGTTAGAGGTGGTTTTGGCAGATGGGCGTATCATCAAAACAGGCACATATGCGAAAAAAACATCCGCAGGCTATGATTTGACAGCACTGATGGTCGGATCAGAGGGCACGCTGGGCCTGATCACCGAATTGACCCTGAGATTACACCCCATCCCCGAAGCGATCAGCGCGGGGATCGTCGCCTTTGAAAGCTTTGGGGGTGCTGTACAAAGCGTGATTGAAACGATCCAAATGGCTCTGCCCATGGCACGCATCGAATTTGTGGATACGGCAACGGTTCAGGCGTTTAACGCCTATGCAGATCGCAATATACCCGCCATGCCCCATCTGCTGTTCGAATTGCACGGAAGCGAGGATAGCGTAAAGCAAGACGCGGAAACATTCGGCGCAATTTGTCGCGAAAACGGTGGGCAGGATTTTGAATGGTCCGAACGGACCGAAGATCGCACAGCACTTTGGTCCCTGCGCCATAACGGATACTACGCAATTTTGGCAGCACGCAAAGGTGCGCGCGCGGTTGTGACTGATATCTGTGTGCCCATATCGCATTTGGCGGATGCGGTCGAAGAAACCCGCGCGGATATCGCCGCATCAGGCCTGATGGGGCCAATTTTGGGGCATGTTGGGGATGGAAATTTCCATTCTGTCTTACTTCTTGATCCTGAAAATAAAGCAGAACATGAAACGGCGCTTGTCCTGTCTGATCGTATGGCACAGCGTGCGCTGGCCTATGGCGGCACCTGCACGGGCGAACATGGCGTGGGTATCGGTAAGAAAAAGTTTATGGAGGCCGAACACGGGACCGCATGGGAAGTGATGGGCACGATCAAACAGGCGCTTGACCCCCACAACCTGATGAACCCTGGTAAATTGGTACGTGATTGAGGCTTAACGCCCTTCAATCAATGTCCGTGCGGCTGCGCGTGCCTCGGTCGTGATCGTGTCGCCCGAAATCATGCGGGCGATTTCATTGACACGCGCCGTGTCCGACAACAGTTCAACACGCGACAATGTCATATCCGCGCTTTGTTGTTTCGCCACCTGGAAATGACGATCCCCAAGGGCCGCGACCTGTGGGGAATGCGTGACAACCAAAACCTGCGCGTCCTGCGCCAAACGCGACAAACGCCGCCCCACCGCATCCGCTGTGGCGCCCCCAACCCCGCGATCAATTTCATCAAAGATCATGGTATTCTGTGCACCAGCACGGGACAAACACACCTTTAGCGCCAAAAGAAAGCGGCTGAGTTCTCCGCCAGATGCAATTTTCGCCAATGGCCCAGCTGGTGCGCCAGGGTTAGTTGCAACAACAAAATCCAACTGATCCACACCTGTTGCCGAAGGATCGGCATCCTTGACCTGCGTTGTGAAGACGGCGCGTTCCATTTTCAACGGTGCCAATTCGGCACCCATCGCCAAATCCAAAGCCTGTGCGGCCGATTTACGGGCGCGGCTGAGGACTCCAGCGGCCTCGTCATAGGCAGCTTGCGCCGCAGCAACGGCGGCATTCAATTCCTTCAGGCCTCCTGCCCCCATATCCAGCAGATCCAGTTTGGCGGTTAAATCCTGCGCTAATGCTGGGAGTTCATCGGGCGCGACAGTGTGCTTGCGCGCCAAGGCACGGATCGCGAACAGGCGTTCCTCGGCCAATTCCAAATCATGTGGGTTGAATTCCAAGGCGTCCAAACACGCCTCAACCCCTTGGGCCGCATCATCAAGTTCCACCATCGCGCGCGACAGGGCGGCCAATGGCTCTTCCAAACGTCCCTCGGCGGCATCTGCAGCACCGTCAAGCCACCGCATCGCATCGCTCATCATGCCCTCGGCCCCCTCACGACCCAAGGCCTGTGCCGCATGGGCGATATCGGCGCGGATTTTTTCAGCCACCTGCATCAAGCGGCGACAGCTGTCCAATTCGGCCTCTTCTCCAACCTCTGGAGCCAGTTCTTGAAATTCATCGACTGCATGGCGCAAAAACTCTTCTTCTGCACGCAGCTCTTCTTGGGCTGATTCTGCTGTCCGCAAATCCTTTTCTGCTGCACGCAGGGCGCGGTAGGCGGCGGATACGGCTGTCAGCATGTCATCATGCCCGCCAAAAGTATCCAACAAATCGCGGTGCCCCTTGGGGTCCAATAACCCGCGGTCATCGTGCTGACCGTGCAGTTCGACCAAATGTTCGGACACGGCACGCAACACTTCACCTGACACACGTCTGTCATTGATCCATGCGGTTTTACGACCATCCCGGTTGTTGACCCGCCGCAAAATCAACTCATCCTCAATGGGAATGCCCGCCTATTGCAAGACAGCGCGTGCGGGATGAGATGGGCCGAGATCGAACCACGCGCTAACCTCGCCCTGATCTTGACCGCTGCGCACCAGATCCGCCCGGCCCCGCCAACCCAAAACAAATCCAAGACTGTCAAGCAGAATGGATTTACCAGCGCCCGTTTCACCCGTTAGAACGTTAAGACCTGAGGAAAATTCAAGTGATAGATGATCAATGATCAACATATCGCGAATGTCCAAACCACGCAGCATGTCGCGATCCGCCCCTTACAACCACTGACCTTTTAGCACTTGGCGATGCACTTTTTGCAGCCATCCCGTGCCGATCAAACGTGGCTTAAGCCCCTGATCCGTCAATAATTTATAACTGCTGTCATACCATTCGGTTGATTGGAAGTTATGGCCCAAAATGGCCCCCGCAGTTTGCGCCTGATCCGTCAGACCAAGCGATAAATACGCCTCAACCAAACGATGCAGGGCCTCAGCCGTATGTGTGGTGGTTTGGAAGGATTCGACAACATTGCGGAAACGGTTGATGGCGGCGGCATAGTTTTTGCGCCCAAGGTAGTAACGCCCAACCTCCATCTCTTTGCCAGCAAGGTGATCAAAGGCAAGGTCGAATTTCAAATTGGCAGACCGTGCATATTCGCTGTCAGGATATTGTTCAATGACAATGCGAAATGCTTGTAATGCCTGACGTGTAATTTTTTGATCGCGCCCAACATCAGCGATTTGGTCGTAATAAGACAATCCAATCAAGTATTGCGCATAGGCCGCGTCCTCTTCGGCAGGGTAGAAATCAATGAACCTTTGCGCCGCTGCGCGGGTTTCATCGTAAGCGCGGTTTTCATGATGGGCGTAGGCTTGCATCATCATGGCGCGTTGGGCCCATTCCGAATAGGGATAAAGGCGTTCTACCTCGGAAAAGAAAAAGGCCGCATCGGCAAACCGTCCACGGTCCACTTCGTATTCACCACGCTCATAAATTTGATCGGGGCCAAAACCTTCGACGTCAACGAATGTTGCAGTTTTCGAACCAGAGCAACCCGCAACAGCAAAGAGCGTCACGAAAGCAGCAATTCGAAATGCGTATAAGCGGCCTGTTGTCATCTATTTCCACTTTATCTTTTTGGTCAGCTTAACCGACGATTATGGGATGATCTAGCATAGAAAAATGTAACGCAAAATGGTTGTTACAGATTGCATACAAAAAACCGCCCAAGGAAATGAATTAATGTGGGCTATCGCCTAGGCGACGGCACAAACTTCGTCCAAGTGTGCGCCCGCCCCAGGAAGCAACGCCGCGGTGTCATGATCGCATGTCACAACTTCGAAACACTTCGAGTTAGCAAACATCGCGCGCAATAAGGAATTGGTTAATGCATGGCCCGCGCGATGCCCGACGTAACGCCCGATAATCGGTGCGCCCGCCAATGCCAGATCGCCAAGTGCGTCCAACATTTTGTGACGCACAGCCTCATCCGCGTGGCGCAGACCACCGGGCGACAAAATCTGATCCCCGTCCACAACAACAGCGTTTTCCAACGTTCCACCAAGGGCAAGGCCATTGGCACGCATCGTTTGAACATCACTGTTGCGGCAGAACGTGCGGCTGTCACACAACTCTCGCACGAAAGACCCATTGGAAAGGTTCAATGATTTCGATTGTTTACCAATCGCCCGATCCGCAAAATCAATAGCAAATTGCATCTCTGGTGCATCAGAGGGTTCAAAACGTGCCCACCCCTGATCGGTTTTGAATTCAACAGGTGCCAAAATTCGGATTGCACGCACAGGTACATCCAATGCAACAACCCCAGCCCCAAGGATCGCACGCACGAACGGAACCGCGCTGCCATCAAGGATTGGGAATTCTGGTCCATCGACCTCGATCAATGCGTTGTGCACGCCACAGCCCGCAAGTGCCGCCATAACGTGTTCAACTGTGGACACCTCGCCCCCCAGATCATTCACCAATTTTGTGCATAACTGCGCTTGTTCTACGTTATCCCAGCGCGCCGCGATCAACGGATCGCCGATGGTGATATCGGTTCGTTTAATCCATATGCCGTGATCCGCCGCTGCAGGGTGAATGCGCAACGTCACAGGCGCACCAGAATGAAGTCCGATGTCCGAAAACGTCAATGATGTTGATAGTGTCGTTTGCACTTTGGTCCCTTACACGTGTCAGGATTGTATCCACAATCATGTGGTAATGTTTAGGTCGCTAATACACAATTCAAACTTTGTGACTTTGTGTAACAAAGCCATTTAGCATAGGCGGATTTTAGCCATTCACAAAAAAACCACCGCCTAAGCGATGGTTTTTAAAGAACTTTTTGTGATGCGCGGCTTAGTTTGCCTGACGACGCAAGAATGCAGGAATTTCAATTTTTTCCTGTTCTTGTGAACGCTCGACTTCCTCCGCGGTGGGCGTAGGTGCGCTCATTGCCGGCTGTGAACGGACCAATGGCTGGGCCTTGGGTGTGGTTTCGGACCCACCTGACATGCGATTGATCAGGGATCCGATGCCAAAACGCGGACGCTCTGACTCGGCAGGTTCTTCTTCAACCTGCTCGGGCGTGCGTGCAACACCTGTGTTCTGAACTGCTGTCCGCAAACGGGCCATCGCATCCTCGGATGGTGTGCCTGGTGCTGGTGCTTTGGGGGCAACAAATGCGTCGGTTGCATCTTCTGCAACTTCTGGCTGATAGGCAGGTGCAGGTTCGTCTGACGCTGTCGGTTGGAACTCTGAAGCGGGCGCAAACATTGGCTTGGCCTCTTCCGCTGCTGCTGCGGGGCTTGCATCAAATAGGCCCGGTTCTTCTGCTGCAACGGCTGGCTCTGATTCTGCAACTTCCTCGACAACTGGAGCCTCAGGTGTGAATGCCGAGGCCGCGCGGGTTGGGACAGGAATGTCCGCCGCGTTTTCACTTACGTCGATGCCTGTTGCAACAACAGAGACGCGCATGACACCGCTGACATCCGGATCAAGCGTTGAACCAACGATGATATTCGCATCTGGGTCCACTTCTTCGCGGATACGGTTTGCCGCCTCGTCCAATTCAAATAAGGTCAGATCATAACCGCCCGTAATGTTGATCAAAACGCCGCGTGCGCCACGCAGGCTGATTTCGTCCAACAATGGGTTTGCAATGGCTTTTTCGGCGGCTTGCTTGGCGCGATCTTCGCCTTCTGCCTCGCCTGTGCCCATCATCGCCTTGCCCATTTCGTCCATTACGGCGCGGACATCGGCGAAATCAAGGTTAATCAAACCAGGACGCACCATTAGGTCCGTTACACCCTTTACGCCTTGGTATAGAACATCGTCCGCCATGCTGAAAGCTTCGGTAAAGGTGGTTTTTTCATTCGCAAGCCGGAACAAATTTTGGTTTGGAATAATGATCAATGTGTCGACCATTTTCTGCAACGCTTCAACACCCGCTTCGGCCTGACGCATACGCTTGACACCCTCAAACTGGAACGGTTTCGTGACAACACCAACTGTTAGGACACCCAGTTCACGCGCCGCTTGTGCGATGATTGGCGCGGCACCTGTGCCTGTGCCCCCGCCCATACCAGCAGTGATAAAGCACATGTGCGCCCCTGCCAGATGATCAACGATTTGTTCAATACTTTCTTCGGCTGCGGCTGCGCCCACTTCTGCACGTGCGCCTGCGCCCAATCCTTCGGTGACCTTTACCCCCAATTGGATGCGCGATGCTGATTGATTTTGTTGCAAGGCCTGCGCATCAGTATTCGCGACAACGAATTCAACGCCTTCCAGTTGCTTTTCAATCATGTTGTTCACAGCATTGCCGCCAGCACCGCCAACGCCAAACACCGTGATGCGTGGTCTTAATTCATTTTCTTCGGGTACCGATAGATTCAATGCCATGTCACTTGTCCGCCTGATGTCCCAGTTTTCTGGGTTAATTTCGCCTATATACCCCAAAGCCTACCTCTGATCTAAGCAAAGGTCACGCAAAAAACGCAAGTTTTACGCAAAATATAGTGAAAAACATCGAAAAGTCGCCCTATCTTGCCAAGTTCGCAAGAATTTGTGGTTACCAATTCTCTTTGAACCAACGAAGCGCTTTGCGAATGGAGCGTGCGCCCAGTTTTTGCGCAGGCACTTCAAAATCCCACCATTCATCTTGGGGGTGCGCCGCAAACAGGGAAACGCCGACCAATGCCGAACAACTGGGCCCTGAATAGGCTTGTGGCAATCGATGAATACGCAAGGGGCGGCCAAGGCGCACCTGCTGTCCCAAAATACGGCTGGCCAAGGTATCCATACCGGGCACTTGGCTGGCGCCACCTGTCAAAACGATTTGCTGACTGGGCAAATGTTCAAACCCAGCCGCATCCAGATGTGCACGCACTTCTTCTAAAATCTCTTCAACCCGCGGGCGCATGATTCCGATCAATTCGGTGCGGCTGATGGTGCGGCGATCATGTTCCCAATCGCCTGTATCCCCGCCAATTTCAATCATGTCGCGGTCATCCATACCAGTCGCCATCAAACCACCACTGCGTGTTTTAATACGCTCGGCTGTGGCGATGGGCACCTGTAGGCCCATCGAAATATCGCGCGTTACGTGATCCCCGCCCAAACGGACCGTATCGGCGTAAATCATGTGTTTTTTCATGAAAATGGACAGGGATGTGGTGCCTCCGCCCATATCAATGCAGGCTGATCCCAACTCTTGCTCATCCTCAACTAAAGAGGCCATGCCACATGCATATGCGGATGAGGCGATCCCCGCCAATTCCAAATCACAGCGTTTGATACAATAGGCCAAATCAAGGATTGATTTTTCGCTGACCGTTAACATGTGCATATCGGTCGAAAGCTCTTTACCGATTTGCCCACGCGGATCGGACAGTCCCGAACGATGATCCAATGCAAAATTCACAGGTTGCGCATGCAACACCTCACGCCCTTCGCCATAGGCGGGGACATCGCAGGCTGATAAAACTTCGGCAATGTGCTGTTCGGTTACAAATTGATCCTCGATCGTGATTTGTCCCGCCAATCCATATGACCGCGGCGCACCGCCTGAAAAGGATGCAATCACATGATCGACGCGCACGCCTGCCAATTTTTGCGCAGATTGTAATACCGTGCGAATAGCGCGTTCCGCTTCGGGAATAGAAACAACCTCACCAAACTCAATGCCGCGCGAACGTGTTGTGGCCGATCCGATAACGCGAAACCCTGATTGTCCGGCCATTGGCCCCACGGTTTCAGCATCGATGTTGCGATCCACACCATCAAAGCGCAGGATCAGACACCCAATCTTGGTGCTGCCCACATCCAAAACAGCAATCACGCCGCGCTGAAGTGCGGCTTTGCGCATGGATCGCATTGCACGTTGAGCATCATAAAAATCGGTCATTGATCGGCTCCACTACTCTTTATTTGCCGCAAAAGCACGCTGGATGCACCATCGTTCAGGCGCAGCGTTGGACGTTCGCTTAAACGCATATCCACAACGCTAATCGCGCGATCCAGCAACTCTTGGGTATCATTTAAAATCAAAACTTTTTCTAAGGCCTGCACGGCACCTTCAGCGGGCAACATGATGCGTTGGTTGCGATCCAACGCCAGATCCCAGCGCCGCTCGCCTACATAGATCAACCCGCGCAACCGATCCGCAAGGGGCATTGCACTGGCCAATAATGCGCGTGCCTCAGCAATATTTTTATCCGCCCCTTCACCCGCGACCAATGGTAAATCGGGATAATCCATGCGGGCAGTAATCGAACGCACATAGTGACCCGTTTCATCAAGCAATTCTAAACCATCCCGCTTGCGCCACACAAAGGCAGGTTTGCGTTCGCTCACATCAATGAACAAAATGCCATCTCGCACCTGAAGCGATGCATCGGCAACGGGGTCCAGTTCAACCAAAATTTTGCGCATCTCTTGCACATCAAGGGAAAAGGAACTGATCGGGAAATCAACGGGCAGAACTTCGCGAATATCTTCTTCCAGTGTCGGACCCGCGCCTGAAATTTGTGCAGCACTGACCTTGAATTCGGGACGTTCGATAATGCTGCGATGCACATCATCCGCAAAGGCGCGCAAATTTTCGCGGTGCTCTTCGTCTGCGAAATATAGACCCACGGCAAGCGCCAAAACAAACCCAGGAATTCCGTAAAACACCAACCGACGCAACAGCGGCGTCAGCATAAACCGCATAAGCCGGTAGGACAGCCGCGATGGTGCAGGGTCATGCACGTTGGTATATCGTGTCCCTAACGGTCGCATGAGGCATCCTTTATCATCCAACCACACAACTCTGTGAAACCGATCCCCATTTTTTGCGCCTGCTCCGGCACCAAGGATGTGGGCGTCATGCCGGGTTGTGTATTCGTTTCCAACAGGAACAAACCATCGCGCCCACGCGTATCATCCCAACGAAAATCCGTGCGACTAACACCTTTGCATCCCAAGACCTGATGGGCGCGCAGGGCAAAATCCATGCAGGCCTGCGTGATATCAGCGGGAATATCGGCCGGAACCACGTGATAGGATCCGCCATCGGCATATTTGGCGTCATAATCATACCAACCATCGGTGAAAATTTCGGTCACGCCCAATGCACGATCCCCCATTACCGTTGTGGTCAATTCGCGCCCTGCCAAATAGGCCTCGACCATGACAGTGTCGGGCATATCATCCGACAAATGGGGTGGCGAATTAGCATCTTCATTTACAATGTAAATCCCGACCGAGGATCCCTCGTTATTGGGCTTAACCACATAGGGCGGGGCCATCACATGTGCGCGCTGCACATGATCACGCTCGGCAATCACACTGTGTGCAATGGGTAGGCCCGCGGTTTCGAACACCTCTTTGCTGCGCTGTTTGTCCATGGCAAGAGCCGAGGCCAAGACACCAGAATGCGTATAGGGAATGCGGAGCCATTCAAGAATACCTTGAACACAGCCATCTTCGCCCCAACGCCCGTGCAATGCATTAAACACAACATCAGGCGCAATTTGCGTCAAATCAGCAGCTAGCGTTGGCGCGGCGTCCAACTCTGTCACATTATATCCTGCTTCACGCAAAGCCGCGGCGCATTCACGCCCGCTGACAAGGGACACTTCGCGCTCGACCGAAGGGCCACCCATCAAAACCACGACTTTGGGATCTGTCCTGCTCGACATACCCGAATTCGCCTCATGTCATTGGCCATTTTGGCCTTATTATTGGTGTCGCAACTTATGCTGCGTTATTTTGGGGCTGGCTCGCCAACCCGCATGATTTCCCATACTAACTCTATTCCTGCGTTTTGGAAAACCCTTTTTCGGACTAATTCACCTAATCCTTCTAGGTCAGCGGCGCTGGCACCGCCTGTGTTAATCATAAAATTGGAATGCTTTTCGCTCATCTGTGCCCCGCCAAGGGTTGCACCACGCAGGCCCGCATCATCAATCACCCTCCACGCTTTCAGGTCGTGCGTGTCATCCGCGCGCCCTGTGCTGGAAAATCCTGCGGGGTTGCGGAAGGTGCTGCCCGCACTGCGTTCCTTGGTCGGTTGGGTTTCATCACGTTTGCGCAATTGTGCGTCCATTTTGGCATGCAACGCCTCTGCCTGATCCGCTGGGGCGCGAAACACCGCCTCTGTGATGACGGCACCTTCGGGGATGTCGCTTTGACGATACTCAAACGTGATCTGATCACAGGTCAGCGTGATCACTTCACCCTGACGGGTGACAAGTGTGGCCTGAACAAAGTGGTCGGCCACATAGGATCCATAACACCCTGCATTCATCCGCACCGCCCCGCCGATGGATCCGGGGATTGTGCGCAGGAATGTCAGATCGCGCCCCTGATCCGCCGCCCGCCGCGCCACATGGGCATCAAGCGCCGCCGCACCCGCGGTGATCAAATCGTCCTGAACAGTGATTTGATTAAACCCCCGCCCCAGACGGATCACGACACCACGCACCCCCCCATCGCGCACGATTAAATTACTGCCCACACCCATGGGAAAGACGGGAATATCGTCAGGCAAAGCGCGCACAAAATCAGCCAGATCATCCGTGTCCGCAGGTTGAAAGAAATACTCCGCAGGACCGCCCACACGCAACCACGTCAAATCTGCCAACGAACGGTTTTCGGACAATGCGCCGCGTGGTTCTGGGATGCTGTTCATGGCCTGCTCCTGTCGTTGCATTTGATATGCAATATTCATCGAAGCACCGCAATAAAAACCCGCGCAAGCCACTTTCGTCAACTTTGGATCAATTCACAAGCCGACCGCGGGTGGCTCGAATGCGCCGCCCATGGAGGAGGTCGGCGCATGGCCAATCTAACGATTGGCGAAATACATAGAACGACCGTTATTTCCCCAACCGGTCGGGCAATGCATTGGCCCATGCGGAAATTGTACCTGCGCCAAGGCAGACGACGATATCGCCCGATTGCGCATGGGTGCGCACCAAATGTTTCAAGTCGTCTTCATTCAGAAGCGCGCTGGCGTGGCGGTGTCCGTGGCGGATGAGTCCCGCGACCAAATCATCTCGGCTTGCCCCCTCAATTGGGTCTTCGCCTGCGGCGAACACTTCGGCGATGGCGACCACATCCGCCTCATTAAAACAGGTGCAGAAATCTTCGAATAAGGAATGTAGGCGCGTGTAGCGGTGGGGTTGATGGACGGCAATCACACGGCCATCAGATGCCTGACGCGCGGCCTTTAGCACCGCGGCGATTTCAACGGGGTGGTGGCCGTAATCATCAATGATGGTGACGCCATCCACCTCACCCACTTTGGTAAAGCGGCGATTGACTCCTTTGAAGTTTTCAAGGGCGGATTTGATCTCGGCCTCTTTCACACCTAAATGACGTGCAACGGCAATCGCCGAAAGGACGTTTGACACATTGTGATCCCCCGTCATGGGCAGGCGCAGGCCACGGATTGCCGTTTCATCCTCTTGAAATTCGACATCAAAATGGGCCGAACCACCCGAATAGGTCAGGTTGACAGCACGCACACCGGCCTGTGCGTTAAACCCATAGGTTACAACCCGACGATCCGAAATGCGGCCCACCAGCGATTGTACCTCTGGGTGATCGGTGCAGCAGATAGCCAAACCATAAAAGGGGATGTTTGACACAAAATCATAAAACCCCTGACGCAGGTTTTCGATGCTACCCCAATGTTCCATATGTTCGGGATCACAGTCTCACCGATTACTCGATGATTTTTGCGACAACGCCAGCGCCAACAGTT
>OCRG01000063.1_pt1 | contig 15852 bp, 21 predicted proteins | sample 1535071 | NCBI WGS metagenome assembly OCRG01 (sample SAMEA3275605, study PRJEB22092) | marine metagenome | biome: ENVO:00000447; feature: ENVO:00002042; material: seawater | collected 2014-06-22T16:30:00+00 | depth 0 m
CTAAACACAAAGGACTAGCATCGCTACGTGCCAACACATTGAGCGATGGCACAGATGAATCGGCCATTAGGCTGAGAACCGACTCCGGATTTTGCGTGATTAAACGACTAGACCGGGCCCTCTCCAATCCACTTTTAATAGCCCTAACCTCAGATTCGATTAACGTCGTACGTTGCTCAAGCGCGTAACTCGCCTGAGCCTCCAATAGCGAGTTCTCCTTTGAAAATGACAGGCCTGCACTCAGGTACACAACCGCTATGAGCGCGGGCAAAAAAGCCAGTGCAATGCCTGCAAGCGACGTGAGACGTGCGTTTTTATCTGCGGCTGAAATTTGACCTTCTGGCATGGCTGACGAAGTGCTCATTTTTCTGACAAATGTTTTGCAAGTTCGGCAATCATCGTTTCTGCAAGCACACGCTTGGATGACACGGCCATCACGATCTCATTGTTTGCGCTGATGAGTGTCCCCGCATTGCTATCGCTATTGAAACCGATGGCTTTATCACTGACGTCATTGGCAAAAATGAAATCGAGGTTTTTGCGTTTGAGCTTGTCACGTGCATAGGCTGACACGTCGTTGGTTTCTGCTGCAAAGCCAACGACAAGATTTGGCCTCGTATCAGAAGTCGCAATCGTGGCGATGATGTCTGGATTAGCAACTAACTTCAGTTCCATACTCTCTGATCCAGCGCGTTTTATCTTTTGCGCTGCTACTGTTTCGGGCTTGAAGTCGACAACGGCGGCGGCACCGATAAAGATATCTGCTCCGTCTGTTGCAGTCATACTTGCCTCGAGCATTTCTCTCGTCGTCTCTACCTCCACCACGTCAACACCCGGAGCGGCGTCACAGTGGACCGGCCCTGAAATTAAGGTTGTGCGAGCACCCGCATTTAAACAGGCTTCCGCTAACGCATATCCCATTTTTCCGGAGCTTCGGTTGCTGATGTAGCGGACAGGACATAGCGGCTCTCGTGTGGGGCCTGCTGTAATAACCACATGTTTTCCAGCGAGATCACCGGTTGAAAAGCTGGCGATAAGTGATTCAACAATCTCTGTGGGTTCAAGTAAGCGCCCAGCGCCGATATCGCCACAGGCTTGGCTGCCCGAATCTGGGCCTAGAATCTCAATGCCACGTTCTCGAAGAACACCAATGTTTTCCTGCGTCGCGGCTTTGGCCCACATCTCTTGATTCATCGCTGGGGCGACAAATATGGGAGCTGGGGTCGCTAGAACACACGCGCCTAGGAGGTCATCGGCTCTGCCTTGTACAAGCCGAGCAATGGAGTCCGCGCTCGCCGGTGCGACGATGACCGAGTCCGCCCAGCGTGCGAGTTCGATATGGCCCATCGCGGCCTCTGCTTCGGTGTCGAGTAATCCAGTATGAACAGGATTACCTGAAAGCGCCTGCATGGTGAGGGGCGTAATAAATTCGCAAGCACCCTCTGTCATGACCACCCGGACACTGGCTCCCTCACGAATCAATTCGCGTGTTAATTCAGCAGCCTTGTACGCGGCAATACTACCGGTGACGCCAATGATGAAGTTGCGGTTTAAAAGTCGTGCCATTTGCCCAATGCACAGGAGAAAGTTGACACCAAAGGTAGCATTCACTTGCGATGAATCCTACTGATCTAGATCGGTAGTACTTCCCACAACCGACCCACAACCGACGTTGTACAGAGTTTGATGCAATTTCGAATAAAAAGTAGCCAAACACAAACCACTTTGCGGGTCCTTGTTTTGGCTTAGAAAGTTTTGGCTTAGTAAGTTGTGACTTAACGAAGCGATAGACAGTAAATGGGTGAATCTTGAGACATGACAACGCGTCCATTTTTCTGACAGCGGATCTACTGAATATTTCTGTGTCCGCAGCGGATACGCTAGTGAGGAGTTGCCCATCCTCGGTCTCGCTGCGGGTTTTTTTTCGAAGACTGTCCGAGGGCGAAGTTTGCCATCCGGTGATTGATAAGGTCGGGCGGCTGAGACTCAGAGCTATGTTCGACCTTCAAACGCTCATGTTTGAGGAGCGCTTAGAGGCCGCGCTTGGGGAAGTAAATTGGGACAAGCTTCAACGATATTTGGTTGAGACGCTGGATGGACGAGTTCGGGAGACATTTATCGCAGTGTTTCTGGATGCTCAACACGCGTTTATTGCCAGCGAGATTCTATTTGTCGGCTCGGTTGATCGTGCGCACGTTTATCATAGGGTCGTGCTGATGCGCGCACTGTCTCACCAAGCGGTCTCGATTGTGGTGGCTCATAACCACCCGTCGGGTTCACTTATTCCCAGTGCCGCTGACATCGAAACAACGCGAAAGTTGGCAAGATGTTTGAAGCTCGTTGACATTAGGCTGGCAGATCACGTCATTGTCGCCTCGGGTCGTTGCGAAAGCCTGAGAAACTTGGGATTTGTGTAAATCTGCGTGTTGCTTAAGCCCTAGGCCTTTGGTATCTTGCCGCTCCTTTTTTTGGTGGACAGACAGATGTCGCGAGTATGTCAAGTTACAGGTAAGCGCCCGATGACGGGTAATAATGTCTCGCATGCGAAGAATCGCACTCGCAGACGCTTCCTGCCCAACCTTCACAATCACCGTTTTTGGGTCGAGTCAGAGAAGCGCTTCGTGTCTCTACGTGTATCTCCCAAAGGTATGAGAATCATTGATAAGCGTGGAATCGAAACAGTTCTTTCTGAGCTTCGTGCCCGCGGCGAAAAGGTTTAAGGAGTCGTTAGCGATGCGTGAAAAAGTTCGAATGAATTCTACAGCGGGCACAGGCCACTTCTACACGACCGACAAAAACAAGCGTACGACGCCTGATAAGTTGGAAATGAAGAAGTACGACCCTGTTGCTCGTAAACACGTGATCTACAAAGAAGGTAAGATCAAGTAAGTGCAAAGTTTTCCTAAGACCCCGGCATTGCCGGGGTTTTTTTTGCCTGCTACTTAGTCACGTACGAAGGGCTGGGCAATGTGATGAAGAGTTTTTTGGGACACGTGTTTCGATAGATGGTTTTGTAAGAAGAAGTGTCGACAAGATGTGGAGAAATAGGTGCCAGAGTTACCAGAGGTAGAAACAACGCGAAGAGGAATCCAACCCCACATTGTGGGACGTAAGGTGACGGCAGTTACTGTCCGCGATCGACGGTTACGATGGCCTATTTGCGATGATCTCGAACAGCGACTCGAGGGCGCAAGCGTACTGACAACTCGGCGTCGCGCTAAATACTTGCTCATTGATTTTGAGACCGGAAGCCTTCTTGTCCACCTCGGCATGTCAGGATCACTCCGGTTGGTCGCTGAAAATGAACAACCGCGCAAACACGACCATGTTGACATCGGACTCGATAATGGTTTTTTGCTGCGCTACCACGACCCGAGACGTTTCGGCAGCATGCACTGGCTGGATGATGCCTCACACATGCTCCTCGATCATCTCGGCCCGGAGCCGCTTTCGACTGAATTTTCCGCTGACTATTTGTATCGAACGTCGAGGAAGCGCTCGGCGCCAGTAAAGCACGTCATCATGGATGCGAAGGTGGTGGTGGGTGTGGGTAACATCTACGCTAACGAAGCGTTGTTTATGGCGGGTATTCGGCCAGACCGTGCCGCTAACAAGGTCAGTAAGGCGAGATACGAGCTGTTGGTAGAGGCAATTAAGCAGGTTTTGGCTACTGCGATCGAGGTGGGAGGCACCACACTCCGGGACTTTGTCGGTGGTGACGGCAAAGCAGGCTATTTCGCGCAGAGCTTGCAGGTTTATGGGCGCGCGGGTGAGTTGTGTAAGCGCTGCAAAGATCAAACGCTCAGAGAAATACGGCAGTCCAACCGCTCGACGGTCTTTTGTCCTAGTTGCCAGCGGTAGTCACGAATTTTGCCTTAAGGGCCTCAAGCACAACAGGTGTTACAAAGTCCTCAACGTCGCCGTTCATCGAGGCAATCTCACGAACCAAGGTTGATGAAATATAGGACAGGTCGTTGGTGGGCGTGAGGAAGATACTCTCAAAGTTCGGGTTCATGGCGCGATTCATATTGGCAAGTTGATATTCGAATTCGAAATCTGCCGTAGTCCGAATCCCTCTAAGAACACAATTAGAGCCCTGATCTTCAACGAAACGAATCGACAAGCCAGAAAAGCCTTTTACTTCGATGTTATCAAGGTGGGAAAAAGAGCGCTCTGCCAGGTCAATACGCTCCTCGGTTGAGAAAAGCGGTTGTTTTTTTGCACTATCTGCCACGCCAATAACCACGCGATCAAACAGGCTCGCTGCGCGTTCGACAAGGTCTACGTGGCCTTTGTGAATAGGGTCAAACGTCCCAGGGTAAACAATCGTATGGTTGCGCATAGCAGCAGCTCTTAATTTATTCGGGCTGAGACTACACAACCCAAATGTTGAGGACAAATCGAACTAACGCAGTTGAGTGAGCCTGAAAGAGACATCGCCTGCCTGTTTGTCTTTGATAATGTCGAGAGCGTCGTTCTGCCAGGGAGCGTTCTTTGAGGTCTCAACGTAAATCAAGGAGTCAGGTTTTAATAAGGGACTTGTTATGAGCCAGTCGAGACACGCCTCAAGTGCAGGCCCTGTAAACGGCGGGTCTAGGAACACGATATCGAAGCTGCCCGAAACGTCTATTGTCTTGCTCGCATCCGCAAGCAGAAAATCACTTTTAGCTGTGGCGTTTAGCAACTGGCTGTTGGTTTGAATTTGCTTTAGCACTGCGGCGTTTTGATCGACAAAGCAGCAGTGGCTAGCGCCTCGTGAAAGGGCCTCAAAACCCAAGGCGCCCGAGCCCGCAAACATGTCGAGACATCTCGCTCCTGCAATCCTACCCGTCAGCCAGTTAAAGAGGGTCTCTCGCACTCGATCAGCTGTTGGGCGAAGCCCCTCAGCATCGGGAAAGCTTAACTTCCTTCCACGCCACTGTCCGCCAATAATTCGGATTTGGTTCGCGGTCTGCCGCGCTCGACTTTTGCTCATCATGCAAGCACCTAATGGTAAACTCTCTTAGCATAGCGCCGATCGTGTGCGTGGCGATGATAGGAAGCTCAAATAATATGAAGTGGTTTGGACGTAAGCAGAAGGAAGAGACGGCAAAATCCTCTGATCTACCTGCCAAAGACGAGGCAGTAATAGACCAGGAGGCGGAACGGAAGTCGTGGTTTGGCCGTTTGACGGCGGGCCTGGGTCGAACGAGCCAATCACTCATGACGGGGCTTGAGTCAGCGCTTGGTGTACGGGCTACCATTGATGATGATGTCATAGAAGCGCTCGAGACCGAATTGTTGATGGCAGACGTTGGTGTTGCCACAACGCAAGTGATCATGGATCGATTAATTGCCGCGCACCCTCGCAACTCAGCGGTGGATACTGAGACCGTTATGGCCACACTCAAGCACCTTCTTGTTGAAACATTGGTAGCCGACAGCGCCGACCTTCAGGCACCTGACGAAGGACCTCTGGTTATCTTGGTTGTTGGGGTTAACGGTGCGGGTAAAACCACAACGATTGGCAAGTTAGCCCACCGTTACCAATCGCAGGGAAAGTCGGTCATGCTGGCGGCTGGAGATACCTTCAGAGCCGCGGCGGTCGAGCAGCTGCAAACCTGGGGTGAGCGAAATAATGTGCCCGTGGTTGCGCAGCACACCGGTGCCGACAGCGCCTCCGTATTGTTCGATGCGTTAAGCGCGGCTAAAGCGCGCAATATTGACGTGCTCCTCGCAGATACGGCTGGTCGACTAAACAACAAAGCGCATCTAATGACCGAGTTGGAGAAGATAGTTCGTGTTGTTAAAAAGGCCGATGTATCCGCCCCGCACGAGACACTACTGGTGCTGGATGCGGGCACGGGACAAAACGCCGTTGCACAGGCAAAAGAATTCGATGCTTGCGTGGGTGTTACTGGTATTGCATTGACCAAGCTGGATGGCACGGCGAAGGGTGGTGTGGTTTTCGCCATTGGTGAACAGATAAAGCGCCCGATACGCTTTATTGGTATTGGTGAGGGCGTGGAAGATCTCCGCCCATTCGACGCCCATGAATTCGTCGATGCGCTGTTTAACCCGGTTGGATAGCTGAGCATGGATCTCGTTTTTGACCGAGTGGGGAAGCGGTTTGGCCAGCGTGATGCGCTTATCGATCTTAGCTTTGGTATGGCGAGCGGGGAAATGGCTTTCCTTACCGGGCACTCTGGTGCGGGTAAAAGCACCCTGCTGAGGCTTTTGTTATTGCTTGATCGCGCTTCTTCAGGCGAAGTTTCGGTGAGCGGCCGTCCGCTTTCTAAAATCCGTGAGTCGGGTATAGCGGCATATCGGCGAGATTTTGGTGTCGTTTTCCAAGATCATAAACTGCTGTTCGATCGCTCAGTCTTTCACAACGTCGCACTTCCCCTTGAAATCGCCGGCTTTACAAAGCGCGATATTGATCGCCGCGTGCGCGCCGCGCTGGACAAAGTGGGTCTTTTGGACCGAGAGCGAGCGTCGCCAGAAATGTTATCGGGTGGCGAACAGCAGCGAGTCGGTATTGCACGCGCCGTCGTTGCACGGCCTAAAATTCTTATCGCTGATGAGCCGACGGGTAATTTAGATCCGCAACTGTCGTCTGAAATTATGGGCTTATTTGCTGCGTTTAATAGCGTCGGCGTGACGGTTATCGTTGCGAGCCACGATTTAGCGTTAATATCTCGGATGTCACAACGGATTCTCACACTAAAAGAAGGACGACTTATAACGCTGAACAACGATAAACGAGGTGACGGTTGATGGCAGGACAATCACCAGCAGGCGTTGGGTCGGGCCCAAGGCCCAAAGCACAAGCTTGGGTACACCACCACCGCGAAGCAGCGGTCACGAGTGTCGAAAAGCTTCTACGCGAACCCGTTTCCAATACGCTCACGGTCCTCGTTATTGCCATTGCGCTAGCGCTTCCAACATTTGGGCTCGCATTGGTAAGCGCTGTTAATCAAGAGCTCAATCGTTTAGACGCGCCACCGCAACTGTCTGTGCTGACTGAAGCGAGTTTGACGCTTGACGATGCAAAGCGACTAGCAGAAAAAATTGAGCGACAGCCTGGTGTGGCCGCGGTCAAGGTCATTGACCGCGATACAGCCTTGACCGAATTCATCGAGGCTACCGGTCTCGAGGCGTTATCAAGCCGGCTGGACAGCAACCCACTTCCCCACACACTCTGGCTTTATCCTTCGTCGAATATCCGTTCAGCGGGCCTTGCCCAGCTTAGTCAGGATTTGAAGGCGTTACCTGGTATTGCAGACGTTATTTTAGACAGCCGTTGGTTAGAGCGACTCGAAGCGTTTATCACGTTGGCGCGCTCCGTCGCCTTGGCCTTAGGCGCGGCAATGGCGTTGGGCGTCGTATTAACGCTAGGTAATACACTTCGGTTGGGTATTGAGTCGCGCAGAGAAGAAATCGTTGTTATCAAATTAATAGGTGGTGGCAATGCGTTTGCCAGACGCCCGTTCTTGTATACCGGTGCCTTATTGGGTGCGCTCGGAGGCTTGGTATCAGGCCTACTCATCTTTATGACATTCGAAGCGCTTAAGGCGCCGATAGCTCAATTATTCGATCTTTATGATCGCTCAGCTGCGGTCTCCGTATTCGGTTTTGAGGACTTCATATTGCTGATGAGCCTAGGCTCGGCGCTTGGCTGGATAAGCGCCTGCTACTCTGTTCAGTTGCACTTGGCGCGCATTCAGCCGCGCTAGTTTCCTGGCGGAACTCTCGGGCGAATTAGCACTCTCAGGGTAAGAGTGCTAATATTCGGAGCAAGTTTAGGAGTTTTGCGTATGTCAGATACCAATACAGCAGTCGCATTGTCACCAAGTGCCGTTCTTAGCATGGCGCCCGGAGCCAATCTCGGCGCGTATGTGCAGACAGTTGGCGCCATCCCAATCCTTTCGATTGAGCGAGAAAGAGAACTTGCTGAGCGACTTTTTTACGAGAACTGCGTTGATTCTGCGCGTGAGTTAGTACTTGCTCACTTAAGGTTTGTGGTGCACGTAGCGCGCTCGTACTCAGGCTATGGCTTGCAGGAAGCCGACCTTATTCAGGAAGGTAATGTGGGTTTGATGAAGGCGGTGAAGCGCTTTGATCCAACCAAAGGGGTTCGCCTGGTTTCCTTTGCCGTGCATTGGATAAAAGCCGAAATGCACGAGTATATTTTAAAAAATTGGCGCATTGTCAAAGTCGCTACGACCAAAGCGCAGCGGAAGTTGTTCTTTAATCTGCGTAGCCAGAAAACCGGTACCCATTGGCTAACCGAGGCTGAGACACTAGCGATTGCAGAGGATCTTGGTGTAGATCCAGCGGAAGTGACTCGCATGGAGAGTCGATTATCTGGCCGCGATGTGGCGTTTGATATGCCGGTCGATGCCGATGAGGAATCAGCATGGCAGGCTCCTCAGCAGTATCTCGAGGATCAGTCGATGGATCCTGCAATGGTGGTCGAATCGGCTGATTACGTTGCGCACGAGGAAAATCAGCTGTCCGAAGCATTATCTTCTCTTGACGCACGCAGTCGCGACATTGTGGCTCGCCGCTGGTTATCGGAGCCAAAGGCAACGCTGCACGAGCTAGCTGATGAGTATGGTGTTTCGGCTGAGCGCATCCGCCAGCTTGAGAGCAACGCCATGAAAAAGCTGCGCACGGGAATGCTCGCCTAAATATACGCCTATGAAGTCGTCTTTCGTGACTGCCGCCTGCGCGCTTGGGTTTGTAGGCGTTGCTCTAGGCGCCTTTGGCGCACATGCGCTTGCCTCGGTCGTCACAGCGAACCGTCTAGAAACATGGGCAACTGCTGTCGATTATCACCTTGTTCATACCCTTGTGATTTTGGCGCTTTCGGGCGTGTTCAGAGGTTTACACTCTGTTTGGCTGCACAGGGCGCTCTATGCCTTTATCGCGGGGATTTTTGTCTTCTCTGGTAGCCTGTACGCGCTTGTTATTACTGACATGGGAATCCTGGGGGCTATCACTCCTGTGGGTGGTGTCTTGCTCTTGCTGGGCTGGGTTTGTGCTTTCGCCGCGTCGCTTGAGTTAGCTGGCAATGACTGATCGTATAGGCCAGCGTATTAAGAGCTTTGTCATTCGCGCGGGCAGGATGACTGAGAGCCAGCAAAAAGGCTGGGACACCGGCTTCCCGTTGCACGGGTTTCAATTGAGCGACAAAAATTTCGATTGGGATCAGTCGTTTGATGTCGCGGGTCGCCGCGTTTTGGAAATAGGTTTCGGTATGGGTGATAGCTTGGTCGCAATGGCGGATCAAAACCCTGACGACCGATACCTAGGTATCGAAGTTCATACCCCTGGCGTTGGCAAACTCTTATCAGAAATCGATAAGCGGGGTATCAACAACCTAAAAGTATTCGCCGAAGACGCGGTTCAAGTCTTGGAGGATGCGATCCCACCTCGATCGATCGATCTGTTACAGATCTTCTTTCCAGATCCATGGCATAAAAAGCGGCATCACAAGCGGCGACTGATACAGCCCGAGTTTGTCGAGCTAATTGTCAGTCGCCTCTCTGAACACGGACGCTTACACTTGGCAACCGATTGGCAGCCCTACGCTGAGCATATGATGGAAGTGCTGTCGGCAAACTCCGCACTTACTAACACGGCTGGGCCGAACAACTATATTGCGCGCCCGGATTCTCGTCCCGAAACAAAGTTTGAGCGCAGAGGTCACCGACTCGGCCATGGGGTATGGGACTTGATGTTCGAGAAAGTGGATTCAGATCTGACTTAAGCGTCCAAGCCTTTCAAAAGAAAGATTCAACGACCGAATCTAGATAGCGATATCCAAGGGGTGTTGTCGCCAATCTTTCCTTATTGCTAACCATGAGCCCGCGCGCCTCGAGTGATTTAAGTGTTGTGTTGATTTCATCGTATGATCTGCCGGTTCGCTCGCACAAAAGTGAAATCGGGGCACCGTCGCGCAATCGCAGCGCATTCATCATAAATTCACCCACAATATCTTCGTCTGGAATGGCCGTAAGGGTATTGATCCGCGAGGTTGTGGTTGAGCCTCCGAACTCCTCTAAGTAATGTGCTGGATGTCGCGTCCGCTGGAATCGATAAACACCCTCACCAGTGCTGACCTTGCCGTGAGCACCTGCGCCGATAGCTAGGTAATCACCAAACTGCCAGTAATTTACGTTGTGGCGCGACTCCTCACCTTCCCTACTCCACGCTGATACTTCGTATTGATAGATATTTGAGTTGCTCAGCAATCGGCGAACGCTTTCCTGCCATGGCTCCACAACATCTGCATCAGGGAGTGTTGGCGGCTTTGACCAAAACGCGGTATTTCGTTCAATGGTGAGCTGGTACCACGACAAATGCGACACGCCAAAACTCAAGGCGGTTTCCACATCGGCAATCGCCTCGGCACGTGTCTGATTCTCCAGGCCATACATCAGATCTACATTGAGTCGCTGAAAACCCGAACTAAATGCCATGTCGATCGCGCGCTTCGCCTCGTCGCCGCTATGGATTCGACCAAGATGCCTTAATTTTTCGTCGGCAAAACTCTGGACACCGATGCTTAGGCGGTTGACGCCAGTCTCTCTGTAAGACGTGTATTTGTTGGTTTCGGCACTACCGGGGTTGCTTTCAAGCGTAATCTCACAATCGTCGCTTAGTGATATGCGCGCTCTAATGCCCTCTAAGATTTGGGCGATCGCTGCCGCCGAAAATAAGCTCGGCGTGCCGCCACCAAAAAAGATCGTAGATATTGACCGACCGCTTGAGAGTTCGAGCTGTTGATCTAGATCATTAAGTAAGGCTGAAACGTATAGCGGTTCAACGCCTGGGCTGTAATTTTCATGTGAATTAAAATCGCAGTAAGGGCATTTCCGCTCGCACCACGGAATGTGGATATACAAAGAAAGCGGAATAGTGGGCTTCACAAAAAGTCGGTAAGCTGCGGAGCAAGTGCATTTAACGCGATAGCGCGATGGCTCAGAGACTGCTTCTCATCGCGCGTCATCTCTGCGGCTGTAATGTCAAAGCCTTCTGGAATAAATAATGGGTCATACCCAAAGCCGCCATTACCTGCAGGTGTCTCCGCGATTCGCCCATGCCATCGTCCCTCAGCAATAATGGGCATGGGGTCGTTTGGGTGTTTGACCAGCGCAATTACAGCAACGTAGAAAGCGCTTCTACCTGCGCCCTCTACGCCGTCGAGTGCCTGAAGTAGTTTCGTGTTGTTAGCTGCATCGCCCTTACCCGAATACCTTGCGGAGTAAATCCCGGGAGCCCCATTAAGCGCAGGGACGACAATACCCGAATCGTCAGCCATCGCAGGCCGATTGGTTTGTTCAGACGCGTGTCGCGCTTTTATGAGGGCGTTCTCGATAAAGGACAAGCCGGTTTCATCCGCGTCCTCTACGCCAAACTGAGCTTGTGGTAGGACCTCTAAACCCAGCGTTGAAAACAGCCGTTCAAATTCTTTGAGTTTGCCAGTGTTGTTGCTCGCCAATACAAACGCCATTTGGAGTTACTCCTGGCGCCACAGCTGCGTTTGAAACTTGTATTTATAAGCTTTATCGGCACCTTCTGGGGTGAAGGTGAATTCAAAGAACCGATACTCTCTGTCGAGAAATTCGAACGGCACTAGGTAATACGTTGCGCGACCTTCTTTGACCTCTTTTACTTTCATATCACCGCCAGTGATCAGGTCCCAGGTTCTGCCTTCGATGTCCATAGGGCGTCCCTCGATATCGCCGGCATCCGCGTCTCTGACTGACAAGGTAAGCATCGCTTTGTCCTTACCGCGAGGAATCCCAAATTCAGCCGCGATCTCGGCAGTCAGAAACGTTGTGTAGACAATGCTGTAGTGCAGCTCGAATTGATCAAATCGTTCAGACTGCTGCGCGTGTGCCTGTGATATCCACAAGGACATGAGCAAGATAATAAGGTGCTTCACGTGCGTTTAATCCTGTAACTGGCGGTCTTAGCAAATAAATTTGGCCAGAGCTTAGCCAATATATGGCCGCTATCGGATGTCTTACGCTCGATAATCTTGATCTCTAGTTGGTCACAAAGCTGCTCAAAATCGGCCACCGTGCAGAAGTGGATATTTGGGGTATCAAACCAACTGTAAGGGAGTGCTTTAGTTTTTGGCATACGGCCCGATAGCAAAAGCGACAGACGAGAGCGCCAATGACCAAAATTAGGGAAGCTCACGATCGCTTCGTTGCCAATATCGACAACCCGCTCAAGCACGTTATGGGGCCGGGTAAGTACCTGGAGTGAGAACGCGATAATCACGACGTCAAAGCTCTTAGCATTGAAGTTTGATAACCCGTCTTCCATGTTTTGCTGGACGACACATAAGCCTTTATCGATGGCCGCAATGAGATTGCTAGCGTCAATATCGAGGCCGAGTCCTGATACGCCTTTTTGCTTGGTCAGCGCTGCCAGCAGTTCACCGTCGCCACAGCCTAGATCGAGCACGCGACTGCCCTGCTTAACCCAGTCTAGAATCGTGTCGATGTCACCACGCAGCATCACGATGCAACCCTTTTCATCCAAGCGCTGACAAGCGCCATATAGTCGTCATCTTCGAGCAAAAAGCCGTCGTGTCCCGCATCAGACTCGATGTCTGCATAGGTCACTTTTTTCCCGGAAGCCAACAAGGCGTCGACAATTTCTCGCGAGCGATTTGGGGCAAAACGCCAATCAGAACTAAACGAAACGATCAGAAATTCAGCCGTCGCTTTGCCCAGTGCCTCTGTTAGGTTTCCCTGCCCGTGCGATGCAAGATCGAAGCGATCCAGTGCACGGGTCATAATGACGTAGGTATTTGCGTCGAAGCGACCGGCAAACTGTGAGCCTTGGTATCGCAGGTAGCTTTCTACTTGGAAAATTGGCTCTTCATCATCCGGCTCAAAGCTGCCTTGACGCAGCTCACGGCCAAATCTGTCTGACATTTTATCCGCAGACATATAGGTCAAGTGCCCGACCATCCTTGCCAGGGCCATGCCTTTTTCAGGGACCGTTTCAGCCAGCGCATAGTCACCTTGCATCCACTGCGGGTCTGAAAAAATCGCTTGTCTTGCAATCTCATTGAACGCAATGTTTTGTGCGGTAAGCCCGGGTGCTGCCGCGAATACGACACAGTGACTCAGCCAGCTTGGGTAGCGCACAGACCACTCCAGTGCCTGCATGCCGCCCAGGCTGCCACCAATAACCGCTGCCCAGTGCGATATGCCTAAATACTCAGCAAGCCGTTTCTGTGTTTCTACCCAGTCCTCAACGGTCACCTGGGGGAAAAGCGAGCCCCAGGGTTTGCCGGTGCTCTGGCTGATGCTCGAGGGTCCTGTTGAGCCGTCACAGCCGCCAATATTATTGGGGGAGACGACATAAAATCGGTTGGTATCAATGGGTTTGCCCGGACCGATCATGGTGTCCCACCAACCGGGCTTTGCGTCGGCCTCGCTGTGATAGCCGGCCGCATGATGGTTTCCTGATAACGCATGACATACAAGAACAGCGTTACTGCCCTCTGCGTTTAACTGGCCATAGGTTTCGTAGACGAGCGTGTACTCCTCGAGTACTTCACCCGATCTGAGAAACAAAGGCTCATCGAAGCACACTGACTTGGGCTCGACTATTCCTACGCTCGATTGTGAGTGTGCGTCAGCCACCTAGTTAGATTCCAACGACAAAGGCAGGCATTCCCACGGCCACAGCCATATTCGTAAGAGACACCCGAATAACGTTGATACCGATGAAAAGCAGGATGGGTGAAAAGTCGAGGCCACCCAGTGGCGGGATGATACTTCGGAGCGGCGCCATAACAGGCTCCGTGAGTTGCCACAGAAATTCTACCGCGGGGTGATTACTCTGCGGAGCGAGGAAGCTAACCACAATGATCGCGAGCACGCTGTAGAAAATGATGTTGATAAGCAGGCCTGCGGCACCCAGCACACTCCAGATAAGGGCTTGAACAACGTTGAATGCACCAAATCGGCTCAAGATCCAGAGCATCACGGCGATGTAAGCGGTTTGGCAAAGTATAAGTGCAGCGATTGCACCGACATTTAATCGCTTACCTGCCGGAATTACCCGGTTGATGGGCGCAACAATAGGGTCAGTTGCCCTGCGAATCCCTGTTGAAATTGGGTTAAAAGGACTCACTCCGCAGAGCTGAGCGAGAAAGCGTAACGCTATTAGGAAAAGCGCCAGGCTAAATAAAGGCGAGGCGATTGTGACTCCGATATCAGACAAGGCATTGTTCATGCACCAAATTCCTCACTCAATTCAATAGATCGTTTCCGCGCCGCCAGTACCGCACCATCAACGACGCTGCGAAGCCCTGCTTGCTCAAAAGAAAGCACCGCTTGCTCTGTGGTTCCGCCCGGACTCGTCACATTGTTGCGGAGTTGTGATAGCTTGTCATCGCTAGCTCCGGCCAACTTTGCTGAGCCTATGGCCGTTTGCACCGCAAGCAATCGCGCCTCCTCAGCAGGCATACCGAGCCGGATAGCGGCCTCGGTTAGGCTTTCCATGAAGAGGAAGAAATAGGCAGGTCCACTGCCAGAAATTGCGGTTACTGTATCCAGGTCCGACTCTTGCGAAACCCAAAGTGTTTTACCGACCGCCGACATGACCTGTTCTGCGAGCGCTTGTCCCTGTTTTGAGCACTGGGGATTTGAAAGCAAGGCAGTCATACCTTCATTGACCAGTGCGGGCGTATTGGGCATGCAGCGAATAATCATCGACGCATTGTTGAGTCCGAGCATCGTTGCTAGCGATTGGGCGTCAATCCCGGCGATGATCGAGAGTACTGTGGTCGATTCAGATAACTTGCCTTGCAGTGACGCGAGAACCGTTGAGGCAATTTGAGGCTTTACTGCGAGCACCAGCAAATCAACTTCGATCACTTCCGGTGCAGTGCCGTAAACACGGGTAAGACCAGCGGCTCTCGCGTGCTCCTGCGCTGCCTCTGAGGGGTCAACGACACTAATCCGGTCAGGTTTAAAGCCGTTGTCTAATAAACCGCCATAAATGGCACCGGCCATATTGCCGCCGCCAATGAATGTTATCGATGATTGGCTCACCCGCTTATCCTTCTAAAGACCTGCATACGATTGGTTAATTATACCGTGCGCCGAAAATATCTGTGCCTATTCTGACCATGGTTGCACCCTCGGCGATAGCAGACTCCATATCACCAGACATGCCCATCGAGAGTTCCTTCATTTGCATGGGCAAGTCAGGAATCGAGAGAAGTTGAGCAATACTTTTGAACTGCTCGCGTTGCTGGCCAACATCAGCTGCAGGTGCAGGTATTGCCATGATGCCTCGCAATGCAAGGCGATCCATTTCGTTTATCGCAAGTGCCAGTTCGAGAAGCTCTGTCTCCGAGGAAACCCCCGATTTCGTTGCCTCAGCGGGTATATTTACCTGCAGGCAAACGTTTAGTGGCGGCAGTTCGTCGGGGCGCTGTTCGTTTAATCGCTTAGCAATTTTTATGCGATCGACGCTGTGAATCCAGTCAAAGTGAGTGGCCACTAGCCTCGTTTTATTCGACTGAAGTGGTCCCAAGAAATGCCAGTAAATATCAAGCGACTCCAGAGCCAATATTTTTTCGACGGCTTCGGCGACATAGTTCTCACCAAAATCTCGCTGGCCCGTGTCGTATACGACTTTTATTGCTTCTGCCGGCTTGGTTTTACTTACTGCGATGAGTTTCACACTATCCTGCGCTCTGTCCGCAGCATCTATCGCTTTCGAGAGTCGGTTTCTGACGTGAGATATGTTTTGATGTAAGTCAGTAGCGTTCATACTGGTATGGTACGCGCGATAGCGTTGATCCGGTACTTATACAGGCACTTG
>OCRG01000064.1_pt1 | contig 15802 bp, 10 predicted proteins | sample 1535071 | NCBI WGS metagenome assembly OCRG01 (sample SAMEA3275605, study PRJEB22092) | marine metagenome | biome: ENVO:00000447; feature: ENVO:00002042; material: seawater | collected 2014-06-22T16:30:00+00 | depth 0 m
ACGGCAAAGAGGGCTGCGACCAAGTAGGCAATAACGGTATGCATTTTTGTCATATGCGAAGTATGACAGTAATCTTCAGCAGGTCTAGTCCACACAAGGTTGTTTTTGGATTGTGTTTACCGGAAGGCTATTTCCGGCAAAACATTTGTGATCGGGGTTACGCTAAGCTCTCTACAGCGAAGCTGCTTCGCTGCATAGCCCGGAGAGGGGGCTCGGCGGGAGCGCTCGGAGCTTTACGTTCCGGGGGGGTAGTTAACCCCCAATGCTGTTTATTCCTGTGCTGCTTTCCCTGACAACCGGTAGATGAGAATCGCCGCACGCTTGATAGCGAGCGCCATCGAGTCGAGTTTCAGACTTTCATTGGGCGTGTGGCCTCCCTTACCAAGCGCACCCATCCCCGCTAAGGCGTCCGAGTAGGGGGCAACGAAGGAGATGTCGGCCGCACCCCGGCGAAGTGGGTCCCAGATTTTCATCGGGCCTCGGCCCAAAGCTTGGTTAACTTCCGATAGCTCATCGGCCAGCCGACGATTACCGTCAGAGGGTGCCATCGGCGGATAGCTGTCAGCGAAACTGATGGAGGCAGATGTTTTCGGCAAGTGATTGGCAACAATAGCTTGCATCTTCGCTTTCGCTCGCGCCAGTTGCTCGACTGACAGTGCCCGAATACCGCCGTGCACGACAGCTGTATTGGGAACGACATTGGTCTTACCGAATGTATTGCCTCGGTTCTGACCCGGATCGTAGTTGACAGTCGTGCCGCCCTGGATCGTGCCCGCATTAAACGTCAGTCCGTAGTCACCCCGCACATCGGTATAAAATTCGCTGAGGATACGCGCAGCTTCGTTGATGGCCCCTGCACCTGTCGACTCGCTAAAAATACTCGATGAGTGCGCTTGTTTGCCCTCGACCTCGAGCATCCAGCTACTCGAGCTGCGTCGCGCGATCGTGGCCCAGTCAGAACCCTCAGAGGTAATGGCGCCCTCAAACCCGAGAGTGATATCAGCCCATTTACCGGCCTCTATGAGATCTCTTCGGCTTATGGATAGAGGCCTTCCTGATTTCTCTTCGTCACCGGTGTAGGCCACTGTGATGGGAATACCGTCAAGAGCACCAATGTGTTGAAGTGCTTTTAACGCGTAAACAATCACCGTATTGCCGTCTTTCATATCGGCAATTCCGGGCCCAGTGGCAATGTTGCCATCGCGGGTGAAGGCCTGAAAATTGTCATCAGCCTCGAACACTGTGTCGAGATGGCCAATCAGTAAAAACCGCTTACCTTGACCCTTCTTTGACGCAAAGAGGTGTCCTGCACGATTCATTTCTTCGGGCATATCGATCCATCGCGTCTCGAGTCCCAAGGCATCGAGCTCTCCCGCCATCACATCACCAACGGCGCGAACGCCTGCATGGTTCATGGTGCCACTGCCGATATTGACGGTCTTTTCCAGTAGCGCGATCGCATCGCCCTGGTGCGCGTCAATCCAATCGACCATGGCTTTTTCATTTTCGGATAGCTGCATGCCTTGCGCTGAAACACCAAGGGACGTAGCGAGCAAAAGCCCGCTGGCGAGAATTCTTTTAAGTGAGGTCATGAATGGCACTCCTGCTTATCGGATTTCATGTTGTGGTTGACCGTGCCACCAGAGGTTGGGAGCCGGCGCATCTCCGGTCACTTCCTCGGCGAGGTCTCCTGCGCGATAGAGCCGACCGTTAACCATGATGTGCGTAATTTGATCGGTTGCTTTGACGTCCTCGAGGGGGTTTCCATCAACGACCTGTAGATCGGCGAGTTTGCCGATCTCGATAGAACCTAGGTCCTTATCCATACCAAGGTACTTGGCAGGGTTAATGGTGGCGGTAGAGAGCATTTGCATGGGACTCATGCCGCCCTCGGCAAAGCTCCACATTTCCCAGTGAGTTGCCAAACCCTCGCGCTGACCGTGCGCTCCGGTGTTGACGATGACCCCAAGCTCCATCAGCTCTTTTGCTGCCGCTGCTGCATCGTCATCTCTGAAGTCAGGTTCAGGTGATGTCACACGACGCACAGACCTAGGTTGTAGCACCGTTGGCGGCACAAACAGCGAGAGGAGAGGGTGCTTCCATACTTCGGTATCGCGATAAAAACGATCCTCAGAGGTAAGTCCGCCATACGTAACCACCAAGGTGGGTGTGTAGCCCACATCGGTTGCGGACCAAAAGTCTCGCACATCGTCGTAGATGTTGAGGGTCGGGATATTGTGCTCAATACCCGTTGATCCGTCGGCAACAAGGTTCATATCGAGGTTGTACAGCGAGCCACCCTCGGCCACGACGAGCATGCCTGCATCGCGAGCGGCTTCGATCACCATCTGACGCTGCGCACGTCGTGGCTGGTTGTAGTTTTTAACGCTAATGGCACCTTGTGCTTTCAGCCGTGCGACCACAGCCTTTGCGTCATCCAGCGATTCAATAGGGTCAAAGCCTGTGCTTTTCGCGCCGTAAATGATCTCACCGGTCGAGAAAATTCTGGGGCCAAGCGTCACACCTGCACGCTGGTATTCGGCCGCTGGAAAGACCTGTGCCGCTCGACTGGACGGGTTGTGCACTGTCGTTACGCCCAACGCCAAGTGCGCTAGGAGCGACCAGTTATTCTGTGGAATGATATCGTCGCGAGCGTAAGGTCCGTGCGCGTGCGCGTCGATATAACCCGGTAACAAGGTTTTTCCTGCAAGATCGATCACCTTCGCACCCTCGGGTATGGCAACGTTGCCCATTTCGCCCACAGCAGTAATACGGTTCTCAGTGACGATAACAACACCGTTTTCGATGGTTTCTCGGCCACCATTCATGGTCACGACATGCGCATTGGTGAAGGCAACCGTACCGTCAGGTCGATCTGCCTCAACTGACAAACTGAGATCAGCCACTTCCATTGCCTGATTGGTGCTAGTCCCCAGTGACTCATCGACCTTGTAAGACATGAGCTTGGGGCCAACGCTCCAGGAAACATGAGTGCTATCGGCGCTCCAGTTAATGAATTCACCGCCGGGCGCGCTGACTCGCTCGGTGGCGAAGGCCGCGGGCCCAGAAGCGTTATTAGCGATGCTCGATAAATCGATCGCACGGCCCGTCAGAGGCAATGCTGCTACGTAGAGGCGCCCCGCTTCGCGATAAGCCACGTGCTTACCGTCAGGTGAGATCAAGATCACGGTTGCGAGCGGGCTGCTGGCGAGGGTTTTAACATCCTCGCCAGCGTGATTCATGGAAATCAGCGCGCTTGATGCATCATCACTGCCCCGACCCACAGCTGAGCTGACACGCTCAGTCGCATAGATGCGGCCGTCAGGTCCGAAATGCGGTGATCGTCCGCGTTTGCTGACAAAGGATGCCGCATCATCACCCAAGGTGTACGTATAAATTCCTGGCTTTTTACCCCAGTAGGGGTTGGTCAGCGCACTGCCACTTAGCTTGGCAAACAGCAGGGTTTGTCCATCGCTTGAAACGCTTAGATCCACATAGTGCCCGGGTGCGGTCAAAACGGCCTTCGAGCGGCCGCCGGAAGCACTGACTTTACGAATCGAGCCCAAGCCTTGATCAGTCCATGAAATGAAGTACACGCTCTTTCCGTCGGGTGAAAAAGCGGGAGAAAACTCCCGGTTATCTCCGCTATCGCGTGTGAGGCGTTTTGCCTCGCCGTCAGCAGTCTGTCGGTAAAGTTTACCCATCGACTCAAAAACAACGGTACTGCCCTTTGGGCTTTCTGTCGCAAAGCGAGGCATTGACGTTGTGAGCGTGTCAGGTGCGACGTCTACTGCGACTTGGACAGCAGGGTAGGCGGAGCGCTCGTCGACGACCTCGAAGGGAATGTTCACGGATACTTTGGTGTCGACATTAACCCGCCAGATCTTGCCTTTGGACCAGTAGACAATCTCGCTACTATCAGGCAACCACGCCATTGTGGGGTAGGCGCCTTGAACGGCCCAGGTTTCCTGCATATCGGGATCGAGATCATCGACCAGCATCGTTTGCTGACCCGACTCGAGGTCCAAAACGAAGAGGCGCGACGCGGCTCTAACCCGCTTCACAAAGGCGAGCGATTTGCCGTCGGGGGAGGGGGTTGGTCTCACGGCGCCGCCGGCACCACCGACCACTTTGCTGATTTCACCTTGCTCCAAGTCATAGCGTTTGATGGCCATGACTTCGCCATTGCTGTCCTCGTGGTAAATGAAGGTATTACCGGGCGTTGTGTTTTGTATATAGAACACGGATTTACCGTCAGCGCTGAAGGTAGGCTCACCTAACTCCTTCTGGAAGGCGGGACTTGGACGCTCGACCAGCACCGATCCTGAAAGATTGGCGCGGGCCACGTTCGCGTCGAGATTGGCGTCATAAAGCCAAACTTCTCCGGTGCCCAGCGATCGCGACGTGGTGAAGTGCTTTTTCGCAACGAGATAGTCACCCGATGGATGCCAGCTAGGATTGTTTAGTAAACGAAATGTCTCGTGAGTGATTTGCTGCTTGTTGTCGGGATTCGCGAGTTCCATCACCCAAATATTGTCCGCCCCGTTTCTATCCGATGTAAACGCAAGGAAGCGCCCGTCAGGGCTGTATTGAGGCTGAATCTCCCACGCATGACCGCTCAACAGCGGCGATGCTTTGCCGCCTGTGATCGGTATTTCATAGACGTCACCCAAGAGGTCAAAAGCGATTCGACTCCCGTCGGGGGAGACATCGAGGTTCATCCAGGTCCCCTCGGTGACGCTCAGTGGAATGGTTTGTGCATCGACCGAATAGTCCGGTGCAGCAACATCCCACACCTCAGTTTCCATTGCCTCGCTAGCGGCATGACTCAGCCCGGGATAACCGGCGCAGGCTACGAATATTGAAGCGGCTAAAAGCGAGCGAGAGGACGTTGATTTCGACATAGGTTACAACCCGATTTATATTTGATATCAGAACTGAATAGGTACCACACTGAGGCGTGGTTTTCGACCTGCATCTGATCGCCGAGCGCAGTTAGTTCGGACATCAAATGAAGCAAGCAGGAACTTAATGACGAGAGTAAATCTGAGATTGAAAGAGAATATTGCTCAGCGATGTTGAGACTGAATAGCTTGTCAGCGGTCATTCTGATTTTCTGCTCATTATGGTTGATGGGTTGCTATCTCTTTCCGAAGCCAACGTGAGGATCATCCTTTGTTATCGACCATTGATTGGGCTGTAGTAACGCTGTATCTCCTAGGGCTGGTGGCGGTGAGTGTGTATTTATCTCGGCAACAGCGATCCGCCGAGGATTACTTCGTTGCTTCCAACAGTGGAAACGCTCTCAGCATTGCTCTGTCGGTGATGGCGACCCAATGCTCGACTAATAGCATTTTGGGAGCCCCCGCCTTTGTTGCGTTCGTTGTAGGTGGCGGATTGGTTTGGCTTCAGTACGAGCTCGCCCTACCGTTAGCAATGATCTTCATTGCGGTGTTTTTGATCCCCGTATTTCACCGACAGCGTCTCGTCTCTGTGTATCTCTATCTCGGTCGACGTTTTGACGATAAAACCCAGTGGCTGATCAGCGGCATGTTTCAACTTTCGAGGGCGGCTGTTGCCGGAATCACCGTCTACGGTGTAGCGAGCATGGTCTCGATAGTTACGGGACTCTCCTTTGCGCAGTCAGTGCTGCTCTTTGGCGCAATAACCATTGTCTATGACGTGCTGGGTGGCATTAGGGCGGTGATTATCAGTGATGTTGCTCAAATGGTGATTCTGACAAGTGTCCTCGCCTATCTCGCTTACCTTTTAATCGGCAACGCGGGTGGTCTGACTGAGATGTTGTCGCAGTTGCCCAGCGACCGGACCGCTGCATTGTCTTTCAACCACCATGGATTTGGTGATGGCCATGATTTTGCCTTTCTCCCAATGCTTGTTGGCGGCTTCTTTTTATATGTGGCGTATTACGGTTGTGATCAAAGTCAGGTCCAGCGTCAGTTGTGTGCCGCGTCGCAGGATGACGCGCAAAAGGTTCTACTGATCAATGGATTCCTGAGATTCCCACTCGTATTGCTCTACTGCTTGATCGGCGCTGGCTTGGCGGTCTACGCGATATCTCAACCGGACTTCGTGGGTTCACTACCGATGGTCAACGAGGCCCCTAACTACAATATGGCGCTACCCGCGCTTATAAGCCGAGAGCTCCCACCGGGTTTAGTGGGGCTGGCCGTCGTCGCTTTACTGGCGGCAGCCATGTCCTCGCTCGATTCGGTCATCAACAGCTTGTCTGCGACCACCCTCAAGGACTTTATAAAGCCTATGATGGCGCATCGAATAGTGACGCCAGAGCAAGAGCTGCAATGGGGTAGGGGGCTCACCATTTTCTGGGGGTTGTTTGCGCTGTTAACTGCGTTTTATGTCGACGACATCGCATCGACGGTGATCGTGGCGGTCAATAAGGTCGGCTCACTGATTAATGGACCGATCCTCGGTGTGTTTATGCTCGGTCTTTTCACGGAAAGAGCAACGGGAGGCGCCGCAAGACTTGGGTTTATGGCGGGCCTTTTGGTAAATGCCGCGCTTTGGACATGGGCCCCGGACGTGTCTTGGCTCTGGTGGAATGTCATTGGCTTGGGTGTGACGATCTTGGTAGGTCTTGCCCTGAGTCCTAGTGCGTTTGAACGCAAAATCGATTCGGATCTCGTCTGGAGCAAAGCGTTCTACCGCAGCGTGGGCTTTTCACGGGCGTGGCTGAGCGGTTATCTAGGTTTAGCGATTTGGACGATATTTTTGTTCGCCGTACTGCTGGCGTTTGGAACTCGCTAGAGGCTTACTTATCTGGCATTTAATCGACGTCTAGGGGGTGTTATGACAATCGCAGGACTCAACCACTTCAATATCATGGGCTCGCGTTCGCTGATTGACGAGGTCCGGGATTTCTACGTAGACGTAATCGGACTGACTGACGGATGGCGTCCTGATTTTGATTTTGATGGTCATTGGCTATACGCAGGAGATGCGCCGATCCTTCATCTCATGGTTTCGGAAGAAGACCCTGCGGCAGGTGACACCGGTATAACCTCAAAAACGGGGCACCTTGACCACATTGCGTTGACCGCCGACGGTCTAGCAGCCGTAGAGGCGAGGCTGATTGAGCTTGGTCAGGTTTATAAGAAAAAGGCGATTCCAGGATTCAATGTTACGCAGTTGTTCCTGCACGACCCAATCGGCCTAGGTGTTGAGCTGAATTTTTCAGAGAGTGGCTGAATGCAAAGGTACGCCGCCTCTACTAAGTCCACCAGATACAAAAAAGCCCCATCCGTTGGATGAGGCCTTTTTAGTATATGGCGCGCCCGGTACGATTCGAACGTACGACCGCCTGATTCGTAGTCAGGTACTCTATCCAGCTGAGCTACGGGCGCGAAGGGGTGCATCATACTCCAGAGCCTCTGATTTTCAAGCCCACCGTGTCGCTTAAGGCTTAAATTACGATCCGTTTAAGCACGCGGCACACATTGTTCATCCGGGAGGCCGATAAGCTTGCTCCCCGTGGAGACTCTGTCTAACGTGCAGAGATATTGAAAGTAGGAGTGCTTCAAATGCCTGTAATGAGTTTGTCAGAAATAGAGTCGGTGTGTCGGAAGGCGCTTCTAAACGTTGGAGCCAGCATTGAACAGGCCGACATTGTTGCTGCCGAAATCGCCGACGCGGAGGCTGAGGGCATTAGGAATGTCGGGCTCGGGTACATGCATCTGTACCTCAAGCATCTAAAAGTAGGCAAAGTGAAGCCAGGTGCGTCACCCAAGATCGTTAAGACGTCCTCCTCAACTACTGTAATCGACGCGGACTTTGGTTTTTGTCACCACGCCTACATGATTGGCGAGGCTCGTCTCATTGAGACCACTCGCGAGCAAGGCGTGGGGCTTATGTCGATCAATCACTCCTCCTCAGCAGGTGTTTTGGGGTGGTTTGTCCGCAGGCTCGCGAAGCAGGGCTTGGTTTCGCTCATGTTTGCCAACAGCTCCAAGGCCGTTGCAGCGCACGGAGGCAAGGTGCCCTTCTTCGGAACCAACCCCTTTGCGTTTGGTGCACCCAGAGCAACAGAAGAGCCGCTGGTTGTGGATATGGCCACTGCCTCGACCGCAAGAGTGAATTTGGTTAAAGCGGCCGCAGAGGGTCGCGAGATTGAACCGGGACATGCCATCGATGTGGATGGCAATCCAACGACTGACCCTGCCGCGGGGTTGAAAGGCGCACAGCTGCCCGTTGGTGGGCCTAAGGGTTTCGGGCTCGGTTTGATGGTGGACGTGCTTGGCGGCGTGCTCACCGGCAGTAATTGCTCTTACGAAGCTTCGATGTTCGCCACAACCGAAGGCGGCCCACCAAACGTTGGCCAAACCATTATTGCCATGGATCCAGCGTTTTTCAGCGATGGTTTCGTGACTCATTTGGAGTCCATGTTTACCGACTTAACGAAAGATAATGAGGTGAGGGTGCCCGGTGAGCGACGAGCCGAATTACGGCGTTTACACGAAGCGCAGGGTGTTGAGGTTCCTGATAGTCTGTTGGCGCAAATCGCCGAGCTGTCCTCTTAAGCTGGGACGCTCGTCAGTCAGCGTCATGAGTGACCCATAGCGCTAAGAGCTTCGACAGAACTCCGCTCGCGCATCCAAAAGCGCCTCGAGTGCATACTGCGCGTAGGACTGATCTACAAGTATTGTAAACACGTCGCTCCCATCCAGTTCATGTCGGGCGACGATACAGTTGATTAGCGCCATCTGTGTTTGTGCGACATCCCCGACAGAGAACGCATCAGGCGATAAATCCACGCCACATAGTTTCGCCATCATCTCGGACTTTTGATCGCCGCTTACGACCAGCCACGCATGGCTGCTCTGACAAAAAAGAGGGTACATGCCCTCGCTGATGGCTTGATCTACGTCACTTGGAATGGGCGCGTCTGTGCTCGGATCTAGGAACCAAAACTCCCGCTGGCTCAGTGCCATTATTAATGTATCGCCAGGGACTGTGATGATTTGATTGGGTGCTTTCGGTAGCTTCCAGCCCTCAGCTCTTAGAGCCGCAGCTGCATCTTTACCCCTAAAGCCCCATCGTTGTTTGTTCGTGTAATCCTGTATCGAGATCGCACCCTCATAGACCTTGCCCGAGAGAGGGGATTCAAAGACGTTATTGAGCTGCTCGCTCATAGGCCTTGCCTCGCATTGTCGGGGTCGTAAAACGGCGTATCTGCAACGTGAGCATGGACATGCACCGCATTATCAGTCCGTATCACAACTTCCGCGCCTGATGCTGAATCAGCCGGATGGACATAAGCCAAGCCGATAATTTTATTAAGTGTCGGTGAGTACTCGCAGGAGGTGACGGCGCCCACGATGTCGCCGTCTCGAATGACGAGATGGCCCTCTTTGGGTTGCGGGCTTGTCGCGCCCAGTTCAAAGCCAACTAGCTTGCGTTCAAGCGGTGCTTTAGAGAGGATCTCCACGCTTTTTGCACCGACAAAGAAGGGTTTATTTTTTGCGATCGCCCAGCGCAGCGAAACCTCATTGGGCTGTGTCATCCCGTCGGTGTCTTGCCCTACGATGATGTGGCCTTTTTCGAGCCGCAGAAGGCGTTGGGCCTCCACACCAAATGCGCGTATTTTAAACTCGCTACCGGCTTCCATCAGTCGATCCCAAAGGACACCGATATAAGGGGAGGGGACGTGTAACTCATAGCCAAGCTCACCGACAAAACCTACGCGCATCATCCGTGTGGGTATGCCCGCGAGTGTTGCCTCCCGATACGCAAGGTAAGGGAATTCGTCTGCGTCTAGATTGATGTCACAGCCGAGCGAAGCGAGGACATCACGCGATTTGGGGCCTGCAACATTCACTGCGCTGAAGGCGCTGGTAACGTTGGCTATATCCACATCGAGTCGCCACTGCGCATTCCACTTAAGCATGTCGCGATAAACACGATCAACGCCGCTAGTAGTGGCTGTGACGTAGTAATGATCTTCGTCTATCCGAGCGGCAACACCGTCGTCTGCAACGACCCCTAGTTCGTTGGTCAGTACCGCGTAGCGTGTTTTTCCAATGGGTTGTTTGGCGAACCCAAAGGTATACAACCTATTCATAAATTCCGCGGCGTCAGGCCCGCGTAGCTCAATGCCTCCAAGCGTACTGACATCGATGATGCCAACCCCAGTTCTTACAGCGGCGACCTCCGCCTGAATAGCGGCGTCTCGCTGCTCTGGAGTTCCGTAAAAAGCGGGTCGCTGCCAGGCGCCTGCGGGCATCATTTGCGCGCCCAGGTGGAGATGTCGGTTATGCAGAGGGGTTCGCCGAAGGGGATGGAATCGTCGACCCGCAAGTAAACCGAGCGGTTCCGGTGTCAGCGGGGGACGGGCGGTCGTGACCCCCGTCTCATTGACTGACCGCTCAGTAGCCTTGGCCACTAAACGTGCTGTCGGTAGCGCTGAGTGACGCCCTTGAGACGGCCCCATGCCTACCGTCGAAAAACGCTTTACCAATTGAATGTCGCGGTAGCCCATTCGGGTTGCGTTTAGGATGTCCTTTATCTGCAGATCTTCGTCAAAATCCACAAACTCACGACCTTTAGGGTGCTTAACAAAGGGCCAGGGGTGATTGACCCGTTCAGTGCAGGTGGTGTTCTCGTCCTCGTCTGTAGTTAGCTCAGCATCAAGATTTTTCATCGCTTGGCGCGCAGCATTTCGGCCGCTGGCCTCGACCGCGGCGAGAGAGAAAATACTATCGACGCTGCCTGCGAGATGCATGCCAGCGGGGAGTTTGGATAGTTGAAATTGAGCTGTTTCATCGTCATAGCCTAGGACGGCTCCTGCTTGGCAGGCTAGTTGATACGCGGGCATAAAACCGGCAGACATCGCGAGCACACCGCAATCGAGTGTTGCGATTTTTTCGCTCGCATTACCGTTGTCGTCTAAACGATGAACAATAAGTTCTGACAGCACCTTTCCGGTCGCGCGACTCGCAGCCTCAAGGACGGCACAGCGTTGATAGATTGTTATACCGCGCCGCTCAACTTCACGGGAAAGCGCGGGATCATCGCAGCCATCACGAAGATCGATAATTGCTTGAACATTTGCGCCGCCATCGTGGCTACTGAGCGCAGTGCGATACGCATGATCATTACCGGCGAGTACAGCAACGGGCGCTGAGGGTATGACCCCGTAAAGGCGCGTTAGACGATCGAGCGCGCTACACATAACCACGCCGGGCAGATCATTGTTTCGAAAGACGACGTGCTGCTCGCTTGACCCTGTCGCGAGGATGGTTTGCTTAGCCCGAAGCTTGATGAGTCGCGTGCCCTGCAACACGGGTAAATAGTGATCGGTAAACCAAGCGTTGCAGGTGGCAGAGCGCAAAACGCGAATGTTGGGGTGTGCCTCGACCGCCCTTATGAGGGCGTCACGCTGGGCGGATATCGCCGAGAAAGCGTCTCTAGCGTCAGTAGTGGAGGCCGCATCGCCGGTTTTGCTGGGCCCTACGCTGTTCTCGGTACTTCTATCGGCACTCGTCTCAACACTAATCTCTGTACTAGCAATTCTTGGTGTCTCGTAGCCAAACGCGTGGTAGTTGAGTGATCCTCCTAAGTGAGGCTCTTGTTCGATCAGCGCTACCGTTGCACCGGCGTTTGCGGCATGCAGTGCTGCATTCAGTCCCGCGGGGCCTCCACCCACAACGGCGATGTCACAGAAGCAATAGGCCTTGTCATTATACGGGGCTTCAACCTCAAGGTTGCTAACGCCCAAGCCCGCTGCCTTTCTGACAATGGGTTCCCAATAAGCCCAGATGCCTCGAGGTTTAAAAAACGCTTTGTAATAAAAGCCAACGGGTAAGAAGCGGCCGAACCAGTCGAGAATTCGGGAGACATCAAAATAGAGACTTCCCGTGTAATTTTGCGCTGACACCGAGAGATGATCCCTCGCTGGGAGATGATCCGCTAGGAGGTTCGGTGTCGTTGGTGTCTGAACGAGGGTGTTTGCGTCATGCCCACAGAGCGTGAGTGGGCCTCGTGGTCGATGGTATTTAAAAGACCGTGACTGTAACCACTGGTTGTTCGCAATTAGAGCGGAGGCTACGGAGTCGCCGGCCAGCCCATTTATTTCATTGCCTTCAAAGGTGAAACGCACTTTTTTGGAAGCATTCACCCACTGGCCGAAGTGTTCGTTGCTGACACGCTTCATGCATCAGCCTCGCTGGCGGTGAAATCAATTCGCTCTTTGAAAAGCTCATCGGCAGGGTAGGTCCGAATGATCTCGTCCGAAGCATTGTGGCGCTCGGCAATAAACCAATAGCTACTAGGGCTGTGGAGCCACCACTCAAGCACAATCCCAATGTCGTTTTGCTCGTAAAAAACGTAATTCGCCCAGGCTTCATCGGACACACTGTTGACGTCAGGCATGGCTTTAACCTGACCGCCGTAGACAAATTCGCTGATATTTCTGGGCCCGTTCAATGGGCAGTTCATGATTTTCATGGGCTACCTCAATGACTCGCTGCTGTTGCGCCCATTTCATTGACCTGCTTGAAGCGATCAAAGCGCGCGAGTTCGAAGGGCTGTATGAGTTCTGGGACTTTACCGCCACTGGCAACGAGTTCAGCCATGGTCTTGCCGCAGATGGGGGTGGCTTTGAAGCCCCAAGTGCCCCAACCCGCGTCGATGTAGTAATTCTTAATTGGACTCAAGCCCATGATGGGGCTGTAATCCGTCGTCATATCGGTAATACCCGCCCACTGGCGAAGAAGTCGCATCTCGCTCAAGAAAGGGAACATTTCGACCGCACTCGATATCAGGCTCTCTTTCAAGGGAAGGGAGGCGCGACTGTTGTAGAGCGGGTAGGGGTCTGAACCACCACCGATCACAATCTCGCCACGCGAGGTTTGCTGGACATAGCAGTGCAAAGCCGAGGAGCTCACCAAGGGGTTTAGGAACGGTTTGACAGGTAGTGTCACCATGGCCTGTAGCGGATAGGCAACGAGCGGTAATTCGAAGCCCGCTTTCCGGGCCATGGGTGCGCTGTGCCCGGCGACTGCTTGAATGACAACACCGGCCTCGACGTTACCGCGGGTGGTTTTCACCCCTGTGACTCGACCCTTGCTGACGACGACGTCTGTAACCTCCGTGAGTTGATGGAGTTCTGCACCCCGTTGCGTCGCACCCTTTGCGTAGCCCCAGGCAACCGCATCGTGCCGCGCTGTCGCACCGTCCTTGTGCCACAAGCCAGCAAGCACCGGTAAGTTCGCGGGGTTTAGATTCAGCGTGGGTACAAGCTCGGCGATGTCGCAGGGGTCGATGAGCTCGGTGCGCCCACCAAAATGTTTGTTGACCTCTGCGCGTTGGCGAAAGGCTCTCACTGTGGCGTCGGTGTGCGCGAGGGTCAGCTGCCCACGCTGTGAGTACATGATATTGAAATCAAACTCGTTGGAGAGGTCCTCGTAAAGCTTGACCGAGGCACTGTAGAACTTAACGCCTTCTGGCGTTAGGTAATTCGAGCGAATAACGGCAGTGTTTCTCGCTGTATTACCGCCACCTAAGTAGCCTTTTTCCAATACAGCGACGTTGGTAATGCCGTGGTATTTAGCAAGGTAATAAGCGGTTGCAACGCCGTGACCACCACCGCCAATGATGACGACGTCGTAACGAGGTTTCAGCTCACACGGTGCGGGTAAGTCGGCTTCGATTTCGAAAGGATAATTATCCGACAAGCCGTATTTGAGGAGTCCAAAGGGCATTAAGCACGCACGAAAATGTTTTGTTATTTATGGATGATGTTAGCTGAAATTCTTGTGATTGCCTTTTCATTTTTTGGTAATCCGCTAGATTCATTGGGTTCGCCAAAGATCGGCTGGTGGGGGAGTCTGAAAAGACAACTAAGTACCCTAACAAGCACTTGGCTGCCTTCGCGCACGGGTCGAATCGCCAGGCTGGATTTACTTATTGTTGAGAGGTGAAAGCGCTTCGCTTCAGTCCGCGGGGCCGGCGCCGAGTCGAGAACTGGCGGTTGACGCGACTAAAGTGAGCTTGGCTAATGTTTGCAGCTGCTCCCAGAGCTCAGGATCAACGGTTATACCCTCGCGCTCGGTCTTCGACCTTACTTCCAATAGGTCACTTTCGTCATGACGTGCCAGAAGGTCGTACTCGTACTCTGAGCGCATTGTCGGCAATAGGTCTACATGGTTTGCCATGACAACAGTGATTCCTGTGTTGTCCTTATTTTCGTCTGGAAGTTCTGAAACGGCGTAAATTCGGATGGACGGGACTGATGAACTTGCACGAAATCCAACCACTTGCTCGGTGAGCGGTGTCTGCGAATTACGCCAGAAAGCTGTGACGTTCATACCTCGATTCGCAAGCCTCGCTAAGTAGCCCATAACAAGTTGTCGCTGTCGACACCGCCTGATTTTGAGCACAGATAATCCACGTGCACGCGCTTGGGTGAAGGCGAGCTCTAGTGGCAGGTGTGAGCACGCAAGAACACTAATGTTATGTGCATCAAGCACAGTGACATCCGTGTCTTTGTACAAAATATCAGGGGGAGAGTAGGGGTGTTCAAGTGAGTATTGCTCAAGCGCGTCTTTCAGTGTTTTGACACCCTCGAGACCACAGCTTTCCATCCAACACAGCATGTCTGCAGCATCGCTGGCTTGTCCATCAGAAAATCCTAGTCCAATGAAGGCTTTCCACGACAGCGACTGCAGCTCGTTGAAAGAAACTTTCATGAGGCTTTTTGCTCGAGGCGGGTTTGCGGCGCTAAAGCAAAGCTCCAATCGTCGAAATCCAATAAATCGACGGGCTCGGCATTGAGCTCTTCGATAAGCGGTGCACCTTGAAAAAACGTGACCCGCACCCACCGATCGCCCCTTGGGTCGAAACGCTGTGCGCCCAGGAACGAGAGCTTTGCGCGGAGCAGGTGCATAGGTTTCATATCTCTATGCCATAGGTTCGCACGGATCTCTCCGTAGGCGGAACCAGCCATGGTTTGTATGCGTCGAACGATATCGCTGTCCCTTGGGTTCGCCATCAGGTAGTCGATAGTCAGTGCAGACGCGTCACTCTCAAGATGAGCATCTACGTTGTTATGAACGCGCTGTATGCGTGGCCCGATAGCAAGCGAAAGTTCTTTTTCTTGACCTTCGTCAACCCCGCGAATACCGAGCCTCGGCTCTTCTTTTTCGATTGACCGATACCAGAACCAATAGCACTCGTCAGATGAGGTCAAATCCACCTGCAACGCCCAGTCTAAATGCGTCTCGATCAATTGCTTGAGCTGTATCAGAGGCATGTCGGGTACCAGGTCCATCGACTCCTCTGCGGCCATAAAGTCTTCCACGCTGTCCGTATGGTCGGGATAGAGTTCGATGAGCAGGGTGTTGATCAGTTCCTGGGTTTCGATGGTGAACGCTGCCTCAGCCCAGTCTGTCAGTTGGAGCCATAAATCTACATCAGCTGACACTTGTTCAAGCCAAGCAGCGGCCATCGATAGTTCGCTAACTACCTGTTTATTGGACGCACTCTGCTCTGGGTTTTCAATGTCACATTCCACAAGGCTTTGAATTGCCCGGCCCATTAAACCACGCAAGCGGTGTTGAACTGCCTCATCGGCCACCTCTTGCTTGACTAGGCTCAAAGCGGTTTCTCGCATATGTATCCACTGATTGATGAGCAGCGGATGATTGATGAGGAAAGGCGCCATGCCCAAGCCTGTGGAGTTACCGATACCGACGTAGCGCTTGAGATCCTCAGAGAAAGACACAGCCGAAGAACTCTTGTGGCGGGCAATGTGTTCTACCTGGTCGAT
>OCRG01000065.1_pt1 | contig 15777 bp, 17 predicted proteins | sample 1535071 | NCBI WGS metagenome assembly OCRG01 (sample SAMEA3275605, study PRJEB22092) | marine metagenome | biome: ENVO:00000447; feature: ENVO:00002042; material: seawater | collected 2014-06-22T16:30:00+00 | depth 0 m
CGGACTCGTCGCGCAGCTCGGTAATGCCTTCGATTTTCTTCTCTTTGACCAGCTCGGCAATTCGCTCAAGCAATCGCGCCTTGTTCAGCTGATAGGGGATCTCGTGGATGATAATAGTGTCTTTGCCCTTGGCCTCATCCGTTACGACCTCGGCTTTAGCGCGGACGTAGATGCGCCCCCGACCCGTGCGGTAAGCCTGAATAATGCCTGCGCGCCCAGTAATGATGCCAGCCGTCGGGAAATCTGGACCGGGGATATAGCGGATCAAATCGTCAACTTCGAGCTCGGGGTTTTCGAGTAACGCCATGCAACCAGCAACCACTTCGCGCATGTTATGCGGCGGAATGTTTGTCGCCATACCCACCGCGATGCCCGCGGACCCATTAATCAGCAGATTCGGCGCACGTGTTGGTAGAACAGTTGGGATGTGCTCCGTGCCGTCGTAGTTCTCAGCAAAGTCGACTGTCTCTTTTTCGAGGTCGGCAAGCAGAGAGTGCGCCAACTTGGTCATTCGGATCTCGGTGTAGCGCATCGCCGCCGCAGAGTCGCCATCGATCGAGCCGAAGTTGCCCTGACCATCAACGAGTGGGTAACGCAGGGAGAAGGTTTGCGCCATACGAACAATCGTGTCGTAAACAGCAGAGTCGCCATGCGGGTGGTATTTACCAATAACGTCACCGACGACGCGAGCTGACTTCTTATAAGCCTTATTCCAGTCGTTGTTGAGCTCGTTCATCGCGAAGAGCACGCGGCGGTGAACCGGTTTAAGCCCGTCTCGCACGTCGGGCAATGCGCGACCAACAATGACGCTCATCGCGTAATCCATGTAGGATTGCTTGAGCTCGTCCTCGATGTTGATAGGGTGTACTTCTTGCGCTAAGTCTTGTTGCTGATCTGACATCCGGTGATCTTTTTTTATGGACAGGCGTGCCGTCCAAACCTTGCAATTGATAAGCTTGAAATTCTATCAAATTCAGCCGGTTGAGGCTACGTCTAAGACCCCTCTGAATTAGGAGCATTTGATCTATGACATCGCTAAATTTCGCCCTCCACGCCGACGCGATTATCCCCGTTGCGGGGCCCGACAATATCGTCACCGGGAAGAGCCTCGTGGTCCGGGATGGACTGATCGATTCCTTTATGGCCACCGATGACGCGCGACAACTTTTAGACATCGAGCACATTGAATTGTCGGGACATACGCTGATGCCAGGCTTGGTCAATGCACACGGACATGCAGCCATGACCTTGCTGCGAGGATATGCAGACGACATGCCACTCGATCGCTGGCTGAACGAAAAAATATGGCCATTGGAGACGAAGTGGGTCGCGCCGGATTTTGTTCGTGACGGCACAGAGATTGCCGCTGCTGAGATGATTCTTAGTGGCATCACAACGACCAGTGATATGTACTTCTTCCCCGATGTAGCCGCTCAGGCGCTGCAAAGTGCCGGAATACGCACCCAAGTGGTCTTCCCGGTTATGAATGTACCGACGGCTTGGGCCACCGACGCACGCGAATATTTGGACAAGGGGCTCGCGCTTCGCGACCATTTCCGTAACGATGACCTCGTTGATGTAGGCTTGGGGCCCCACTCAACCTACACCGTTGACGAAGCACTACTGAGCACCACCGCCACACTTGCCAATGAGCTTGATGCGGCGGTGCAAATTCATCTTCACGAAACGGCAGCAGAAGTACTGGCCCATGTCGAAGCAACTGGTGAACGGCCCATTGACCTGCTTGCCCGCATCGGGCTTCTTGGTCCGCGCACGCAGTGCGTGCACATGACAGATATCGGTAATCAGGATATCGACACGTTGGTGCAGCACGGCGCACACGTTATTCACTGCCCACGATCGAATATGAAATTAGCCTCGGGCGCCTGCCCCGTCACAAAACTCAAAGCAGCGGGCGTGAATGTAGCGCTCGGCACTGACGGCGCGGCGAGCAACAACAAACTGAACGGTCTGGCTGAAATGCAAGCAGCCTCTTTACTCGCCAAACTTGAAAGTGGTGACCCAACCGCTTTATCAGCCGTCGACAGCATCAAGGCGGCAACGATCGACGGCGCCAGAGCTATGGGCTTGGACGCGGTCACAGGGAGTCTCGAGGTGGGTAAATCAGCGGATATCATTGCCTTGGATACAACGGGACTCGCAATGACGCCCGGCCACAAGGTCGATTCGGACATCGTGTATGCAAGTTCCGGCACTGAAGTAACTTGGAGCTGGATTGCCGGAAGAAACGTGCTTAAGAATCGACAACTGCAAACTCTAGACAATCAGGCTTTACGTGACAAAGCACGGTCTTGGCGCGCTAAACTCTCTCAATGACCCACGCGTATACCCCACGCATTCTTTTCACCTTCCAACAACCGAGCACTCGATGACACACACCAACGTAGATCCTGACGAAATTGCCAAATTTGAAGCATTAGCCTCACGATGGTGGGATGAAAATAGCGAGTTTAAGCCGCTACATGACATCAACCCGCTGCGAGCAGGCTGGATAGATTGCTTCAGTGAAGTCAAAGGAAAGAAACTCATCGATGTCGGCTGCGGTGGCGGCCTGCTGAGTGAGGCCATGGCACATCGTGGCGCAACCGTGACAGGCATTGATATGGGTGAGGCGCCATTGTCGGTGGCCAAGATTCATTTACTCGAATCACAGCTGGATATTGAGTATCGCCAATCAACGGCGGAGGACATAGCCGAGGAACGCCCCGAGGCCTATGACGTCGTAACGTGCTTGGAGATGCTTGAGCACGTACCCGACCCGTCGAAAGTCATTCAAGCCTGTGCCGATATGGCGAAGCCTGGCGCTGACCTCTATTTCTCAACGATCAACAGAAACCCAAAGGCCTGGTTATTCGCCATCGTAGGTGCAGAGTACGTGCTAAATCTGCTACCCAAAGGCACCCACGAGTACGACAAGCTCATTAAGCCATCCGAGCTTGCGCGATGGGCACGCGCCGCCGGGCTAAACGTGGAAGCCATGATTGGTCTTACCTACAACCCCCTAACCAAGCACTATCGACTGGTTGAGGGCGATGTATCCGTGAACTACATGATCAGAGCGAGCAAGCCTGCATGACAGCGCCCCCCTTTCGTGCGTTTGTCTTTGACCTCGACGGCACGCTTATCGATACAGCCAGCGAACTGGTAGCCGTGTATCACCGCATGTGCGTTGAACTGGGCAGCGGCGAGAAGCCGTTCGATGATGCACGCAAACTAATCTCTTATGGGTCCGGCCGTCTTGTTACCGAGGCAACCGGCATCGAAGAAGGAGACCCGCGCTGGGAACCTTATCGCCAAACCTATCTGGATTGGTATGAGGAAATCTTAGGTACCAGCGCGACGCCCTACGAGGGCTTAGTCGACACGGTCGAGGCCATTGCCGAGGCAGGCTTTTTTTGGGGCGTAGTGACCAATAAATTCCGCCGATTTGCCGAGCCTCTGATGGCTGCCATGCCGTTCAACCCCCCTGCAGGCAGCCTCGTAACACCCTGTGATGTCGAGCGAGCTAAACCTGATCCTGAGGCTATTTTACTGGCGGCAACACAGCTCAACGTTGCCCCAGCGCAGATGGTGTACGTTGGTGACCATCTACGTGACATACAGGCGGGCAACGCCGCCGGCTGCTTCACGGTTGCCGTTGGCTACGGTTACATCGAAGATCATGACGACCCCAGAGCATGGGGTGCCAACCTCTACGTTAACACCCCTTCCGATCTCTGCACTTGGATAAGGAACCAAATCTAATGCCAGTAGCACCCAGCTCATGGACGGCGAGTCCTAACGCGCTCGCGAATAAAACACTGTTAGTGACCGGTGCTGCCGAAGGCATCGGTAGAGCAGCGAGTCTGGCGTTCGCAGCTCACGGTGCTGAAGTGCTGCTTCTGAGTCGCAATGAAGCGCGATTAGAATCGCTCTACGATGAAATTGTCGCCGCAGGCGGTCGTGAACCGGCTATTTTGGCGATGGATTTGGCCAAGGCGACACACGATGACTTTGTAACGCTGGCAGGCTCGCTAGGCGAAGCGTTACCCAAGCTCGACGGTTTGCTGCATAACGCGAGTCTTTTGGGCGATCGAAAACCTATTGCGCAAACACGCGCCACGAGCTGGCATGACGTGATGCAAGTAAACGTCAACGCCGGATTTATGCTGACCCAAACGTTATTGCCACTGCTAGAGCAAGCGCCGGCGGCGTCAGTCGTTTTCACCAGTTCGGGTGTCGGTCGCAAGGGCCGTGCTTATTGGGGAAGCTATGCGGTGTCAAAGTTTGCGACCGAGGGATTGATGCAAGTACTCGCTGATGAACTTGGGGCCACTAGCAATATTCGGGTCAATAGCCTTAACCCGGGGGCGGTAAACACCCAAATGCGCCGCTCAGCCTATCCCGCTGAACCACCCACAACCAATCCTGCCCCAGAGGATATTGTTCGCGAATGGGTTTATCTTATGAGTGACAGTAGCGCTCACCTCAACGGTGAAGCCCTCAGCGCGCAGTAAAGGCGAGCACGAGTAGCGAACGCTATTAGCGAACACGAATAGCGAAAAGCGCGGCAACCGGGGCGCAAGCTGCCGATTGGCCAAGGACTGTTATATTCGCCCTACTGAAAGGCGTTTCGCAAGCCGTTTGGTAAGCAAAGCCTGAGTCGCTTTAAACCTAACGTCTCAGCGTTTGTTTACGTGCTTCCCGCTCTTTCGCGACTGCCGTTCCCGCTTTTCAGCCGCTTTCTTAGAGGGTTTGTAAACCGGTTGCGGCTCCATATTAGCCATGGTGTAAACAACATCAGCGTCGCGTTGTTTTAGCTCCATCCATTGGCCCTTCTTGAGCTTAGAGGGAATAAAAACATCGCCATAGCGCACGCGCTTTAGCCGTGACACTGTTGCCCCTTGAGACTCCCAGAGTCGTCTCACTTCTCGGTTTCGCCCCTCGGACAACACCACATAAAAAAACTGATTGATACTGTCGTCGTCGCCACCACCTTCTTGGATATCGGTAAAGCGAGCCGGCCCATCATCGAGCTCCACCCCGGCCTTGAGCCTATCCAGCATAGGCTTATCGACCCGCCCCATAACACGGCACAGATACTCGCGCTCAACCCGAGTCGACGGATGCATAAGCGCGTTTGCCAAGCCACCATCGGTGGTCAGCAGTAACAAGCCTGAGGTGTTGTAATCGAGACGCCCCACAGACACCCAGCGACCGGTCTTCAGTCTTGGGAGACCGTCAAAAACGGTGGCGCGACCCTCAGGGTCTTTGCGCGAACACACCTCACCTACAGGCTTGTGGTAAAGCAAAATTCGATTATCGATTACCTCATCGTTAGAGACAGGCTTACCTTTGAATTTGATTTTGTCGCCGGCAACTACGCGATCACCCAGCTTGGCGGTCTTACCATTAACGGAGACATCACCCGCGCTGATACTTTCTTCAAGCCCTCTTCTGGAGCCATAGCCCATCCGCGCGAGCACCTTTTGGAGCTTCTCGCCGTCAGGCTTTACCGCAACGTCACCCACCATAATTTTTTCGGCTTTATGCTCTGAATCACTCACTGCTCGTCAACCTCGACGCCATCAACTTCGTCTAAGGCGTCAACAGCAATGCCCTGACTTAGGGTGGCTGACGTCCCTCGCTCCCCGTCATCTCCGCTCTTTACACCAATATCGCTCTCGGCAGTCTCTGCGTTCTCAGCTCTCTCCGATTCAGCGTTATCGCCTCTCGCATCGTGAAACTCTTCAAGCGGTAACGCGCTCGTCATCGTCTCTAAATCCTTCACATCAGCCAAAGGTGGCAGTTGATCCAGCGTTTTAAGGTTAAAGTAATCAAGAAACTCGCGCGTGGTTGCAAACATTGCCGGCTGTCCAGGCACATCGCGATGTCCCACGACCTTGACCCACTCGCGCTCGAGCAAACTTTTCATGATGTTGCTGGACACAGCCACGCCACGGATGTCTTCAATTTCCCCTCGGGTAATAGGCTGACGATAAGCAATCAGCGACAAGGTCTCCAAAAGCGCACGTGAATAGCGTACAGGACGCTCGACCCATAACTTGCTGACCCAAGGTGACAGGTGTTGTCGCACTTGAAAGCGGAAGCCACTGGCAACCTCGGCCAACTCAAAACCTCTTCCTTCACATCGTTCGGCAACCGCATCGAGTGCCGTGCTTATGTCAGCGGTAGAGGGCCGCTCGAGCTCATCAAAAAGCTGCGCCAACTGTTTCTTTGACAACGGCTCACCCGCCGCCAGCAACGCGCCCTCAAGAATTTCGACTAAATCGTGATCGCCCATCGTCTTTACTACTCGCTCCGCGCTTTGATGTGTATCGGGGCGAATTCACCCGACTGCACAATGTCCACCAAAGACTCTTTTATCAACTCCAAAATCGCTAGGAAGGTCACGACCACACCAAGACGTCCCTCTTCGACGTTAAACAGCGATTCAAACGAGCAAAACTCCTCCGCCTGTAACGCCTGAAGTACATCTGCCATGCGCTCGCGAGTGGAGAGTGACTCACGTTTTATCTGGTGACTCTCGTAGAGATCCGCTCGCTTCAAAACCTCTGAGAATGCAATGACCAGATCTTGTAAATTCACTTCGGGAAGCGGCTTTGTTCGCTCCATTACTGGGGGCTCTGCCGAGCCCACCCACGTGTCACGCTCTACACGAGGCAACTCCGCCATGTCCTCCGCTGCTTTTTTAAAGCGCTCGTATTCCTGCAATCTACGAACCAATGTGGCGCGAGGATCTTCCTCCTCCTCATCGGCATCGGTTGATCGGGGCAGAAGCATTCGCGATTTAATTTCGGCCAACATAGCGGCCATAAGCAGATACTCTGCGGCCAACTCGAACTGAACGGCATCCATGAGCTCTACATACTGCATGTATTGCTCGGTAATCACCGCCACGTCGATATCCAAAATATCAAGATTTTGTCTGCGAATGAGATACAAAAGCAGATCTAGCGGCCCTTCAAATGCTTCGAGGAAAACTTCAAGCGCGCGCGGCGGTATATAAAGGTCCTTAGGCAGCTCGGTGAGCGCCTCACCTAGCACGACTGCGAAGGGCATCTCGCCCTGCTGCGGCTGCCCCATGCGCTTTTCGACTGCGCTCGAGGCCCTCAAAGACCCAACAGGCGCAGCGTCGACGGACGGATCGGGCGACGCGTTGGCATCACCTGACGTCGGTTGCTCGACCATCGCCAAATCACCCTCAGCACTGTCAGAGGTAGGTGTTGTATCTGTCGTATCGTTCAAAGCGATTCTTATCCGTTGTGTGCATGCGTTCGTTACGCAGATAGGCCTGTTATGCAAATGCGTCCGACGCACCCAACCCCTGACGGAGCAACTGAATCTCTTCACCACTCATATCGACGACCGTAGTGGGCTCCAAACCGCAGTAACCACCGTCAATCACGAGATCGACATCGCGCTCTAAGGTTGTACGTATATCGTACGGATCACTGAGCGGATAGTCATCACCTGGAAGCAATAAGGTGACCGACATCAGTGGCTCTCCAAGTTCTCTGAGGAGCGATTGCGCGATCGCATTGTCCGGAACGCGCAAACCGATTGTTTTTCGCTTTGGACTCATCAAGCGACGCGGCACCTCTTTGCTCGCCTCAAAAATAAAGGTGTAGGGCCCGGGTGTCGCATGTTTGATTAACCTGTAAGCCGCATTATCAACGCGAGCGTAGCGCGAAAGTTCAGATAAATCCTGACACAGCAGCGTGAAATTATGGTCGTCCGCCAGCTTTCGAATCTGACGAATACGCTCAGCACCCGCTTTGTTATCAAGACGGCACCCCAAGGCATAAGCCGAGTCCGTGGGATAAGCGATAACACCGCCACTTGAGAGGATGTCGACGGCCTGACTAATCAAGCGACTTTGCGGCGTCTCCGGATGGATACTGAAAAATTGGCTCATTTTATTCTTATTCCCTACCGCGCGATTATCGCGCTTTAGCGTCCAATGTACTCTCGACGCAGCCAGTCAACGCCCGCTCACACCAAAGGTAACGACCGGCCGTAAGCCTATCCGTATCTATTCCTAACGTCGGGCCGTATTCGAAACTTCGATGAAAATCCGAGCCCGCCGAGACGAGAAGATTTAACGACTCAGCCATCTGACTCAAGCGCTTCATGTCGGGCTCCGGTTGGCGACCATTCAGGATTTCCAGACACTCTCCGCCTGCCGTCTTGAAATCGTTAAGCAATGCGCGAAGTTTCATTCCGGTGAGCCGGTACTTCAACGGGTGAGCGAGTACAGCAATGCCACCGGCAGCTGTGATGCCACTAACCACGTCGGCCATAGCAGGCCAAAAGGCCTTCACATCACCTATCTTTCCCGCACCCAAATATTTGTCGAATGCTTCGGTCAGCGACGTTACGTGTTGTGCCTCAACCAGCCATTGCGCGAAATGCGGACGACCGATTTGACTGCCGTTAGCCGCTTTCAGCGCACCATCCAAGGCGCCAGAAAAGCCGACTTTTTCCAGCCGCTCGGCAATCGTCTTTGCGCGTTCGACACGCGACGCCGAGAGCGACTCAACCATTTCAACCATCTGCGCCGCTGTGTCGTCAAAATCTAATCCAACCACGTGAATCGTCGTCTTTGCCCAACGACAGGACAATTCAACACCCGATATCAAGCCGACATCCCGAGCCGCCTGAGAACTTTTCACCGATAAATAACCGGCTAAGGTGTCGTGGTCGGTAATCGCAAAACACGATACACCCTCAGCCTTGGCCTTGAGCAGCAAATCGCTGGGCGCCAGTGCACCATCGGACGCCGAGGAATGTGTATGGAAGTCAACGATCACAATTACTAAACTAACAACCTTTGTGGCGGGTAATTACACTTAACACAATTCAGCACACGCACCCGGTTAAGAACCTATAGCCGCATAGTAACAGAGCGAACATGAAGCAAGCCCTAGAATTTTTTCCTTTAGTAATATTCTTCGTCGTATTCCAACTGTCTGGAAAGACAGTGTCGATTGGCGAGTATGTCTACACCTTTGACAGCATCTATTCCGCCACCATTGCTCTCGTGGTTGCCACGCTGCTTCAGGTCGTCATCGTGAAACTGGTTTGGGGCAAGGTGGAAAAGCGGTTGCTGGGTGTTGCGGCTGCCGTAACGCTGTTTGGCGGCGCCACCGTGGCGCTGAGGGACCCCGTTTTTATCTTTTGGAAACCTACTGTGTTTAATTGGGCACTCGCAGGGGTTTATGTTGTGTGGCACTTTGTGCGCAAGCGCTGTTTCTTTCAGGAGTTACTACCTGATGAAATTGAAATGCCACAGCATGCATGGCGTAACGTCACGGTCGTTTCCACACTGCACTTTTTTATGGTCGGTGCCGTCAATCTCTATGTGGCCTACAATTATCCGATGGATACTTGGGTGTCCTTCAAGCTCTGGTCAGCATTTTTGTTCACCATTCTCTGGGCGGTCATCATTGGCGTTATCATGGGGCCCTATCTTAAAGAAGCGGATGCGAAAGAATCTGACGATTCTCGAGAGGCTCTTTCCCAGGCCGAAAAAGCGGGCGCTGACGACGAGACGACAAAAACTTTTTAACCGGGTGCCGGGGGCAACGAGAAATGAACAACCAAGCAACATGGGTCGTAGCAATAGCAATGATGCTTTCCTCGGTCTCAACGTTGGCGCAGCAGGAAGAAGCGCGCCAAGAGTCCGCGGCTGCTGATATCAGTGAACCGCTGAGTGCCAATAGCGAAGCCAAGACGGGCGAAATACGCTACGTCACCGACCTCATTTACACCCCTATACGAACAGGTCCTGGAGGCGACTACCGTATAGTCAACAAGGGCCTACCCTCTGGGACCCAGCTCACTTATTTCGGCAGCACGGAAGATGGCGTCTGGGCTGAGGTTGAGACGCAGGGCGGCACGCGCGGGTATCTGCGCGCTCAATATCTACAAGCGGAGATACCGAGAGCCAATCAGGTCAATGCGCTTGAAAAAGAGCTGGAGAAGGCACGTTCCCGCGCATCGGAACTAGAGGCACAACTCGATACGTCCATTGACGAGCTAACGAACGCTAATGAAGACCGCGGTACGACCGCCCAAGACCTCGAGGCGACAAAACAAGAGCTCGCGGAGATAAAGCGTATCTCAGCCAATGCGATTCAACTCGATCGTTTGACCAATGAGTTGACCTCAAAGCTTGAAGACGCGAACTCTCGTATTGATCTTTTAAAGCTTGAGAATGCAAGATTGGAGGAGCGCATAGCGAGTCGTCAGCGTCTCGAGGGTATTTTCGCCATCCTAGCGGGCATCTTTATTGCGCTTGTGATTCCGCGCTTAACGGTAAAACGCCGCCGAAATGACGGCTGGCGCTAAACGCGTCGTTGAGCGCCCGCAAACCGGCGCTCGCAAACGCACGTATTTTCAGGTCTGGTAAACGTAGCTACAGACCTTAATTGCAGTGAGTAGCGGCTATACCCATTCTGATGATCGAGATTTGGTATACCCTTGCGACGTTTGCCATCGACGCCATAAGTGTTCAAGCAAACCTACGTTTCATTTACCCCTGAAGGAGTTTCCAGTGTTGTCCCTTAAGCAGACTATTCTGAGTGTTTTAACCGTGGTCTTCATGGCGATCGGCAGCATGGCCTCCGCGGAAAACCCTATCGTTAAGTTGGAGACCAACGTCGGCGATATCACAGTTCTGCTTTATGCGGACAAAGCACCCAAAACGGTTGAGAACTTCCTCGCTCATGTGGACGAAGGCTTTTACAAGCACACGATCTTTCATCGTGTAATTGATAACTTCATGGTCCAGGGCGGTGGCTTTGATGTGGATTTAAAGCAGAAAGACTCGGGCCGAACCGTAGCCAACGAATCAAAGAATCGCCTTCACAACGAACGTGGCACGCTTGCCATGGCGCGCACCAGCGACCCCGACTCTGCAGGTAGCCAGTTCTTCATTAATCAGCGCAATAACCCGCGTCTCGACTGGACACCATTTAATCCGGGATACACCGTATTTGGCGAGGTAATCAGTGGTATGCGTGTCGTCGACTTCATGGCTTCTTCCCCCACAGGAAATGCTATGGGTTCAACCGACAAGGGAAAAATGCCTCTGCAAAATGTGCCACTGGATCCGATAGTAATCCTCCGCGTGACGCGCGTATCCTCATGACGATTCTCAGTGTCAATTTGAACAAAGTCGCGCTGGTCCGTAACTCACGTGATACGACCTCGCCGTCGCCAGTAGAGTTCGCAGCCAGCGCTGTGGCCGCCGGTGCAGAGGGCATTACTGTGCACCCAAGACCCGATCAACGGCACATTCGAGCTTCGGACTGCCATGAGCTAGCGAGCGCAGTAACGGTGGAATTCAACATTGAAGGCAACCCCTTTGCACCGCCTGTGGCAAGTGGCCGTGAAAACGTCTCTGACTACCCTGGGTTTATGTCTCTCGTCGAGGCAACTAGGCCCGCTCAAGTCACACTCGTCCCAGATGGAGACGCACAACTGACATCGGACCACGGTTTCGACTTACGACAGGATAGCGAGCGCCTACAACCTATCATCAAGCAGTTAAAAGCGTGGAACTGTCGGGTAAGCGTGTTCATGGACCCCGAACCCGAGCAGATGGCACTTGCTGCTGCGATTGGTGCTGATCGCATCGAGCTTTACACGGAGGCGTACGCGGTCGCTCACGCTCAGGGCAACTTCACGTCAACCTTAGCTGCCTTTGTGGAAACAGCAATCGCAGCAAACGAGGCTGGCCTCGGCGTGAACGCTGGTCACGATCTTAACCTCGATAATCTGCCTGATTTCAAAATCCCCCATTTACTTGAAGTGTCGATTGGCCACGCGCTTACGGTCGACGCGTTGCGCTATGGATTTAGTGAGAGTGTGAGGCGCTATTGCAGGGCGCTTGAGCTTCGAGTTGCCAGTGACTGAGAGCTCGACCCCAGTGAGCGATGGCAACACCGAATTCGACGAGTTGCCGCCCTACCTTGTTCCCCATAGCCAGTCGCCAACTCGGATTGTTTATGAGGACACTGACCTCCTGATTGTCGATAAACCTCACCACTTATTGAGCGTGCCCGGCCGGCATCCTCTGAATCACGACAGCCTCATTCGCAGGCTTCAGCCTCGGTACCCTCACGTGAACGCAGTACATCGGCTGGATCTCGACACCTCGGGCATCATGGTTGTTCCCAAACACAAAGCGAGCCTTTCGGAGCTTGCCCGCCAATTTCAACGTCGTCAGATAGAAAAAGAATACACGGCCGTCTTGTGGGGCGAGCTATCTCAAGACAGTGGCGCGGTAGAACTGCCGATAGCAACAGACTGGCCAAATCGGCCAAAACAAATCATCTGCCACGAGCGCGGCAAACACGCTTTGACTTATTTCGAGGTCATCGAGCGTCGAGATAACCGCACATTGGTGAAACTCAAACCGGTTACAGGGCGTTCACATCAGCTCCGTGTCCACATGCAGACACTGGGCCATCCCATTATTGGTTGCGATATGTACGCCCACAAAGAGGCCCTCGAGGCTTCGCCACGATTATTACTGCACGCAACTCGACTAAAGTTGTGCGCACCGTCTACAGGGCATTGGATTTCCGCCTTCACACCGATACCGTTCGCGCTCCAACCTGGGGTGTAGATCCTGTTAAGGCTGTCTGTTGATTACTGAACTTTTTGAAAATGATGAGCGATTGATCATCGTAAAGCCCAACAAAAGCGCAACGTGGCGAACAAACCTCTACGCTCTAATCGCCATTTCGATCCCCTCGCTCGGTGCCGCTATTGGTTTTGCGCTGTTGGGCGCGTGGCCTATCTTACCCTTCGCAGGCGCAGAGCTTATCGGGCTTGCTGCTGCGCTCTACTATGTCAATTGGAAGCTTGAATATCGTCAAGTGGTAACGTTTCAAGCAGCCTCCGTGAAGATTGAAAAGGGATACTTTGTGCCGAAGCGCACCTGGCTCTGGGCGCGAGATGAGACCGCTGTGAACGTCATCGAGGCGAAGAACCAATGGGAAGGACCCGAACTCTGGCTGCACAATAAAGAGAATCGCACCGCCATCGGTGAGTTCCTAAATAAGGAAGAAGCCGAAGATTTGCTGAAACGATTGCGTGCAGAATTACCGGTTCGAACCTACGGTAGCGAACGGAAGTTCACCCTGTGAGACAATGTCACCGTTAACTGACGGATAGAACACAATGTCTCAAGCACAAAAAGTGGGTTTTGTATCTCTGGGCTGCCCTAAAGCGCTGGTGGACTCAGAACGCATCCTGACTCAGCTCAGATTTGACGGTTACGAAGTCTCGCCTTCATACGAAGACGCAGGTGTTGTTATCGTCAATACCTGCGGTTTTATCGACAGTGCGAAGGAAGAATCCCTTGCGGCAATTGGGGAAGCTCTTGAGGAGAATGGGCGTGTTTTGGTGACCGGCTGTATGGGTGGCGGTGAGCAAGCTGACCTCGTCTTAGAGCGACACCCAAAGGTCCTCGGTATAACGGGACCTGCGGCCTACGAAGAGGTGCTTTCCGAAGTAAGACGTGTACTGCCCAACGCACACGTGCCCGACCCCAAAATCGATCTAATTCCTGCGCAAGGGGTAAAGCTAACCCCGAAACACTACGCCTATTTAAAAATCTCCGAGGGCTGCAATCACCGGTGTCGGTTTTGCATCATTCCCAGCTTGCGTGGCGATTTAGTGAGTCGACCGATTGGGGACGTGATGCGCGAAGCTGAGCAACTCGCGCGCTCTGGGGTGAAAGAGCTACTGGTGATCTCTCAGGACACCAGCGCCTACGGCGTCGACATCAAATACAAGACCGATTTCTGGGGCGGTCGTCCACTGAAAAGCGATTTGTATAACCTCGCCTCAGCGCTGGGAGAATTAGGCATTTGGGTTCGAATGCACTACGTCTACCCCTACCCCCACGTGGACAAAGTCATTCCACTGATGGCTGAAGGCAAAATCTTGCCTTATCTCGACATCCCGCTACAGCACGGCAGTCCGAGCGTCCTAAAACGGATGAAGCGGCCCGCAGCCTCTGAGAAAACCCTCGATCGTATTCGCTCTTGGCGAGAAATCTGTCCAGACATCACGCTGCGCTCCACCTTTATCGTAGGCTTCCCCGGTGAAACCGAAGCTGAGTTCAATGAGCTGCTAGATTTCATGCGTGAAGCCTCTCTCGATCGCGTTGGCTGCTTTAAATATTCCGCCGTTGAGGGCGCGACCGCAAATGAGCTTGATAACCCCGTCCCTGAGGCTGTGAAAGAAGAGCGATGGCATCAATTCATGGCAGTACAGCAAGAAATCAGTGCGGAGCGGCTTCAGCGCAAAATAGGCTCTCACATGGATATTATCGTCGATGAGGTATCCAGCGACGGCGCGGTTGGTCGAACCAAAGGAGACGCACCAGAGATCGATGGACTGGTCTACCTCAAAAACACCGATGGCCTCACACCGGGCAGCGTCGTGAATCGGCAAATTGTCGACGCAGACGACTATGACCTCTGGGCTGACTAGGTCTAAGACCGCATGAACATCGTTCTTCTGCGCGAACAAGACTGGGGCACAAACAGCACAGTAAAACTCACCGACTACCGCGCACACCACTTGATCAACGTCATTAAGGTTGAAATCAATCAAACGTTAAGGGTGGGACTGTTAAACGGGGACCGTGGATCTGCCACCGTTACAAAATTCAGCGACAACACGGTGGAATTGGAAGTGAGGCTTTCTGAGGCGCCACTACCGCGTCACCCCATTCACCTTGTCTTGGCACTGCCCCGCCCAAAAATGTTGCGCCGCGTGTTTCGCAGTGTGGCGGAGTTCGGCGTGGCCGAACTGCATTTAATCCACTCGTACAGGGTTGAGAAGAGTTATTGGCAATCGCCCTTCCTCGATGAGGACAAGATAGAGATGTCCTTGATTCAGGGCCTCGAACGCGCTGGCGATACAATTTTACCACGCGTCCATCAGCACAAGCGCTTCAAACCGTTTGTGGAAGATGTACTGCCCAGCATCAGTGAGCAACGCTCGTTACTCATTGCACATCCCGGACCTAATCCATTATTACCGACCGATACGAAGCAACCCACCACCCTCCTAGTTGGGCCCGAGGGTGGCTTCATTGACTACGAAGTTGACCTTGCTAAAGAAGCCGGCGCGAAGGTGGTGAGCCTTGGCTCACGCATCCTGAGTGTTGATACGGCTGTGTGCGCAGCGCTCGCACGCGAACTCGCTTAAGCGCTGACACCTGTACCAATACCGCAAGCAACGCCTGTACCACCGATGCCGCAATAACCCGCAGGATTCTTGTCGAGGTATTGCTGGTGATACTCCTCGGCATAGTAAAACTCGGGCGCATCAATAATTTCTGTAGTGATCGCGCCGTAGCCGGCCGCAGAGAGTCGTTCGTTATACTCTTCGCGACTCGCCTGAGCCGCTTCTTCTTGCGCTGCAGAGTAGGTGTAGATGCCCGACCGATATTGAGTACCTCTGTCGTTGCCCTGACGCATACCTTGGGTTGGGTCGTGACTTTCCCAAAATACTTTTAGCAAGTCAGCAAAGCTAACCTTGGCAGGGTCAAAGACGACAAGCACGACTTCGTTGTGTCCGGTCTGACCCGAGCATACTTCGCGATAGGTGGGGTTAGGTGTATACCCTGCGGCGTAACCTACAGCGGTTGTGAAGACACCGGGAACCTTCCAGAAAACGCGTTCAGCGCCCCAGAAACAGCCTAACCCAAACATTGCGACTTCAAGC
>OCRG01000066.1_pt1 | contig 15621 bp, 15 predicted proteins | sample 1535071 | NCBI WGS metagenome assembly OCRG01 (sample SAMEA3275605, study PRJEB22092) | marine metagenome | biome: ENVO:00000447; feature: ENVO:00002042; material: seawater | collected 2014-06-22T16:30:00+00 | depth 0 m
TCAAGCTGGTTCCTGCCCCGTGTCGTGGGCATAAGTACTGCACTCGAATGGACCTTCTCAGGCCGCGTATTCAAGGCCGATGAGGCACTGGAGCGTGGGTTTGTAAGAACGGTTTATCCTGCGGATGAACTTCTCCCCGCGGCTCGCGCACTGGCCAAAGAGTTCTGCAATGAAACCTCAGCGGTGTCGGTCGCTATGGCACGTCAAATGATGTGGAAGATGCTCGGTGCTGATCATCCGATGGAAGCGCATCAAGTCGATTCCCGCGGCGTATATTTCACAGGTAAATCTGCAGATGCGCAGGAGGGTGTTAAGTCATTCCTTGAGAAACGCCCAGCCAGTTACCCAGGTAAAGTAAGCAGTGATATGCCGGAATTCTTCCCGTGGTGGGAAGCACGTGATTTTAAATAACGGTCGTTGCGCAAGAAATTAAGACTTAATCTCTCTTCAAACACGAGTGCGCAGGTAATTGTTGTCAGGAAGATGTTGCAGTTAGAAGGTGGTGTAGTTAGGTAGATAGTTGGTTTCTTGGGTTCGAGGGTCGTTGGGTAAGTTAAGTCAGTGATCGATCAACAGATACTCATTGCCATCGCACAAATTGCAATCACGCTCTCCGGATTCTCCGGGGTGGTCGGGATCTTCGATCGCGGCTTTGATGCGCGACGGCGTCACGAGTTGAAGACCTTGCTTCAACAAAGTGGCATCGCCTTATTTGCCTCGCTCACGCCACTTATCTTTTCGTCACAAACGGGCGGTAGCTATCGTGTGGGTAACTACGAGCTTTTCTGGATCATCTCAAGTTCGATCTACATCTGCATTTGCGCTGTTTTTATGGTCGCTTGGGGGCGAGAAATACTCCTAAGAGAGCATCACAAATCACACAACTATGATTTGCTGTTTTATCTGTCGTTCTTTGGGGTCATTGCCATGCTGGGCATCAATGTCGTCTGGGTGAGGGACGGGTATCTTTATAATATTGCTCTGGCTGTGAATTTAGCTTACGGCTTCATGACCTTTGTAAGGCTTGTGACCGCAGCCAAGCGCCAAGACGACTAGTTGTTATCGACAGCGACTTACCAAGGCCGCAATCTAAACCCGCAATAAATTGGCTGGAGCAAAGTGACTAAGCGTCCGTGATTTTTCCGAACCGGTATATGGTTCGCTGTCGGTAGGTCTGGCCCGGCTCAATGAGGATGCTTGGAAACGCCGGTTGATTAGGTGCGTCGGGAAATCCTTGAGTCTCCAGACAAACGCCAGCCCGCGCGGAAAAGGGCGCCGTTAACCCATCGCCGGTATACACCTGAAGCGCTGCCTGCGTGGTTAAGACATCGAGCTGCAAATTGGAGTCTGGAAGTCTCAGGCTCGCCGCCGCTCGTAATTTCGACCCTGCTGATAGCACGAAGTTGTGATCGAGCACTTGGCTTCCAAGCGGTCGCCACTCACGAAAATCGAGACAACAACCTGTTGCGTTTTCCTCTGAGAGATTTGCAATGGTTCCAGTTGGAATCTGTCGATCATTCAAGGGTGTGTAGTCCTTTGCGAAAATGCGTAGCTCGTGCTTCGCCAAAGGACCACCTAAGTTGAAGTAGGCATGATTTGCGAGATTCATAACGGTGGGTCGATCGGTACTTGCCATATAGTCACACTGCAGACTGGTGTGATCGATGAGCTCGTACCGGATAGTCACTAGGCGATCTCCGGGAAATCCATCAGATAGGTGAGGCAGGGCAAGCGAGAAGACCAGACGGTGCGAGTCACGCGTTGGCGATGCTTGGAAAATCTGTTGGTGTAGGCCGAGATCACCGCCATGAAGTAGGTTCTGTCGATCTCGCTCATTTATGTCGATGGAAAGTGTGCCTGTTGGTAAAACAAGGCGTCCCCCATCCAAACGATTTGCCACCGGACCCACAGTGGATCCGAGATAAAACGCATCTTCGTCGTAATCGGCAGTGGATGGATATTTCAGTACGGTATCGACTTCAGGCAGTTTGCCCACACCTTGGAGCTTTATTCCTGCAATTGCCGCACCGCGGTTGAGCAAATCGACAGTGATGCCGCTGTGTTTGTCTGGCGTCGAGAGTGAAATTCTGTGGCTTTGAGTCATAGCTTAGCCTAACCGAAATCAGCCGCGGTAATCGAATGCCGTGCGTGATGTATAGGTGACGATATGGGTCGATATCGTTAATCTTGGGAGGTCTAACAAGAGATATTCAGTATGCCTACCAGTGAACAGCAAATCGTTAAACGTGTCTCTGAACTGGTTGCAGCGGATTCAGTTAGCTCGCCCGATCCAAGTTGGGATAGTAGTAATCGAGAGGTCATATCGCACCTCTCCAGTTACGCGGAGCAAGATGGTTGGTCCGTGGATATCCAGGCGCTTGAGGAAACAGCAGATGGTAAGGCTAACCTGATAGCAACGCTGGGCGAGGTGGTGCCGGATAATGCAGAACCGGCTGGGCTGGTGCTGTCAGGGCATACTGACACCGTGCCGTTCGATGCTGGTGGTTGGGATTCTGACCCATTGAAGCTTAGTGAGCGCGACGGAAGGCTTTATGGGCTCGGTAGCACAGATATGAAGGGGTTCTTCGCGGTTGCACTTGAGGCAGCATCTGCTTTTGACCCTAAAGATTTTAAGGCGCCACTTTACTTGCTGGCTACGGCTGATGAGGAGAGCACGATGCGCGGGGCGCGTTCGCTGCGCAAAGACCACCTCCCACTCGCGCGGGCCGCCGTTGTGGGTGAACCGACTGACTTACGACCGATGCGAATGCACAAGGGCATCATGATGCAAGGCGTGAAGCTGCGCGGGCAAAGCGGCCATTCTTCAGACCCTAGTCTGGGTAACAATGTTATTGATGTCCTTCCCACGCTGCTGTCTGTTCTATCAAATTATCGAGATGAGCTCGCAAAACAGTTCCGCTGCGAGTTGATGGCCGTCCCCGTGCCCACCATCAATTTTGGTTGCGTCCATGGTGGTGATAGTCCCAACCGTATTTGTGGCGAGCTCGATTTTAGTTTTGATGTGCGTATGTTGCCGGGCCTTGAATATCAGGACGTTGAGCGAGACTTGAATGCGCGCCTTGTTGAGATCGCGGCTCAACACGATATCGAGATCGAAATGCGACGCTTGGTAGAACCCGTCCCGGCTTTTGAGCAGGCAGCTGATAGTGATTTGGTGGTTGCCTGCGAGCAAGCGTCAGGACACGCCTCAGATGCTGTGAATTTTGCGACCGAAGCACCGTTCCTTAAGTCGCTGGGCCTTGAGACGATCGTGATGGGACCGGGGTCGATCGACGTTGCCCACCAGCCAAATGAATACATGCCGATGGATCAAATTCAGCCGGCCATTGACACGCTGCGCGAGCTTATTCGCCGCTATTGTCTATAACGAGATAAAAAAGGGAAGAGATGCGATGAGCACGATAAGAGCAGTTAGAGTTGAAACTTGCGGCGCCGCAGAGCAGATGACCGTCCAGAATGTGCCAGAGCCCAAGCCGAGTGCGGGTCAGGTCCGAGTTCGCATGAGCGCTTGCGGTATCAATCTTATAGACACCTATCACCGATCCGGCCTTTACCCATTACCGCTTCCGACAGGTCTTGGCTGCGAAGGCGCCGGCGTAGTCGATGAGGTGGGTGAGGGCGTCGACGACCTTGCCGTTGGCGAGCGAGTTGCTTTTGCGATGGCGATGGGTGCGTATGCTGAAGCGATTGTGCTTCCACGCACCTCACTGGTGCGCATCCCTGACAGTGTCTCCAACGAGCAAGCAGCGGCAGTCATGCTCAAAGCGATGACGGTCGATTATCTTTTCAACGAGACCTTCCCGCTAAACGGTGGCGAGACTGTTCTTTTCCACGCGGCCGCGGGCGGTGTTGGATTGATCGCGTGTCAGTGGGCGAGGCATCTGGGGGCTGAGTTGGTTGGTACGGCAAGTACACCAGAGAAATGTGATTTGGCTATCCGACACGGAGCCTCGCACTGTTATCTGAGCGATGATCCCGAGCTCGCTGACAAATTGAGACAGCATGCGCCAGAGGGCTATCCGGTTGTTTACGACAGCGTGGGCAAGTCCACTTACCGACTCAGTTTGGGACTGTTGGCGCCTTTAGGCACCTTTGTGAGTTTTGGTAACGCATCAGGGCCTATTGATGCGGTTGTACCGGGCGAGCTGGCTCTCGGTGGATCGCTTTATTTCACGCGACCCACCCTAGCGACGCACATGGCTCGACCAGGTTGGATGCAAGCTTCGGCAGATCGTATTTTTGCATTGATCAGCTCGGGCGCGCTCTCGGTGGAGATAAATCAGCGCTACGCATTAGATGATGTTGTACAGGCCCATAATGATCTTGAGGGTCGCTTAACAACAGGAAGCTCGATTCTCATTCCCTGAGGCGGTTCAGGGAAAAGCGCCTTCACCTTTGCTAGCACGGCACTCTCGAGCGCTAGCAACAAAATTTGCGTTGCGCCTTGGAGCCGTCTACGGTTTATACGACATGGTGGGTCAAGCGGTGGCGAGGGCTGGCACTGATGGTGTTAGTTTTGATTGAAATTGACCGCTGCTATCTATACTGGTTGCTTACCGTCGGCATGACTACTCGGCTTTACCACTTGGCCTCAGTATTCGGTATAAGCGAGCGAATGCAGTGGTCAATAGTTGGCGCTGGTCAGCTTGATCGATTGCGGTCACTATCGTGGTGCTACATGCTCAAAGCGATCACAAGAAAAAAATAATGAGAAAAGGGACGGACAATACTATGCGTGCAAGTTATCAGGCGATGAATCCTTTCATGACCTCTGCTGAAGCCGACCGCATGTTGCGCATTGCTGAGGAGCGAGGGGTCTTTCGCACCTACGCCGAAGAAGCATTGAACGACGGCATTGGTGAGTCACTGCCACAGCGTTTTGACGCGGCGTTCAATTACATTCAGCACGGGATTGATGGTCTAGGAAATGCCGATGACGTCACAACAGCATCTCAGCGCACTAACTACTTTCGTGAGACCTATGCGTACGGCACTGATATTCAAGCCCCGGGTGTAGAGCCGTTCTTCACGCACCCTGATCTCTTGCGCGTGGCGGGCGAAGTTACTGGCAGACCCTTGATCGTCCCGGCGATTGTCTATGCCAACATCCTTACCCCTGGACAGGAGCTTGCCATCCACACTGATGTGCCCGAGTTTCGTGGTGCGGACCGAAAACGCATGCCGCAATGGCTGCTTGTCACGATGCTTCACTCGGGGCTCTTCGACGACTACCGAATCCCAATCGCAACCTGTGTTTCCTGGTTTGGGGCTAATCCCGGCGGCGCATTTGCATATTATCCGGAAGGGGCGCAGGGCGGTCGCGAATCGATGGCAGCGACGCACAATACGGCGATATTGATCGACACGGACAAGGTCTTTCATGGCGTTGAGCGGGTGACGCCCAAAGCTTTTTTCCCAGAGATAGATAAGGGTGCGACCCTCTCTTTTGAAGGAGATGGGAATTGGTCTCTTGCAAATCCGCAAGGGAATGAGGTGGCTCGGTACACATGGGCAGATTTGCGTTACTCGATTTCTTGGAAAGCCTACTGCTTCAAAGATGAGCGAGAACAAGAGAAATGGGCAACAAAGTCGGATGATCTGACTCTGGAGCAAATTCTGCAGACGCTTGAGAGCGAATTGAGAGACCGAGGTGTGTTGTCTGGGGCACGTCCGGAGCCGACGACATTTGCGCAGCTACTTGTTGATACCTTTATCCGTTTCCCAACTAGGCAGGCAGCCTAGCGTGCCTTTTAGGTGCAAGGAGCGTGCGAGGACGGTGCTAGGAAGGTATTAGTAAGTGGCGGGAAGATTCTTAGTTAGCAGCAAGCGGCACCGCGATCGAGCGTTAATCACCCGCCTCTAACACCGCGATAAATAATCCGGCGGACAATCACGGGTAGCAACAGCTTATTAACGAGCCGTTTTGATAGCCGCGTTTGTTTGCCATTTGCTTGATGGATAGTAAGGCCGTCCTCTTGCGGTCCAACGATCGACCCCCAGCGTTTGGCAGGAGGCTGATAGTGCTTATTAGCCGGCTTTCCTTTGGCTTTCCGCTTTAGGTTGTGGACCAAGATGCTGTAGGCCCAGTTGCGAGCTGACGAGCGATCTGGATCGGTTGAAGCAACGTCGCCTATCGCGAAAATATTGTCGGTGCCCTCAACCTCTAGCGTGGGCCTTGTTTTGACAAATTGCTCCGCGTCTAGAAGGTGGTCGGGTAAAAAGTCCGTGTGGGCTTTACGGCGACCGATTGTCCAAATGATCGCATCGGCTGAGACGGTGGCGCCTGAGGCTAGGGTCAAAGAGCCTGACGATTGCGATTCGTCGACCGTTGTTACGCGATCCTCACAGATTGTCTCTACTCCGGCCTTGGCTAGGGCTGATTGGTAAAAGGCTCTGGTGTCTGGGTGGTAGCCAGGAAGCGGCATAGTCGTCGAGATGCACAGAGTGACTTGTTTTAAAGGGTCTTTACGTTTGATATTCAGCGCGACACTCACGCCGCTGGGACCACCCCCGACCACGGTAACGGAGGACGCTGACTTTATTCGTTCAGCGTGATTTGAAAGCTCAGTGCTTATTTCCCGGGAGGACTGAACGCGATCGGTGCGCCAGAATCCGTTTGAGGTTCCTGAAGCAATTACGAGGTAGTCGTACCCTATAGATTCAGTTTCGCCATCGATACGCACCACCGTTACGGTGTTTGCCGTCACATCCACGCACTCAGCTTTGCCGTGCACAATTGTTACCGCCTCGAGCGCTTTGAACTGCGTGAGTGGCGTGTTGTAGTTCGTCTGCCACCACGACAGGTCAGTGAGTCGTTTTCCCAACTCCTGGCCACTCAGTAGATTAGGTTTTGTGCTAACACCGACCACGTTGAAGTGGCGACTCAAACGGGTGGCTACAAGCACGCCGGTATCGCCCATGCCCAATATCAAAACGGTTGGCTTATTTTTCTTTGCTTCTGTCATCCAGTTATTTTCTATTCAGCCAATACGTTTACATTGTTCTCTGACATAGGCTTTTCAATCTCATTGAGAGCTGGCAGTGTTTAACTCTCATTAGACGATTACCGAACTGTCGGCGCGTCAATGTTAGCGCTGATAGTTCAGCCCAGTGGAGGTCTGATGCAAATACGAACTGCAGAACGAGGTGATGTGCCGCTGGTTGCGCCGCTCTTTAATGCGTATCGCGTGTTTTACGGTCAAAACAGTGATTTGGACGGGGCCTCGGACTGCATTAGCGATAACTTAAGGCTCAGTCGCTCGACGATTTTCCTTGCTGAGGAGGAGGGCGCCGCGGTTGGCTTCACACAGCTGTACCCCGCGTTTTGCTCGGTTGAGATGAAGCCGTTTTATGTGCTTTATGACTTGTTTGTAGCCCCAAACCATCGCACTAAAGGTGCCGGATCGGCACTTTTAAAGCACGCGCATGCCTGGGCGAAGGCGGAAGGTGCCTTTCGAGTTGTTCTCGAGACGGCGCACACTAACAAGACAGCGCAGTCTGTTTATGAGGGGCTAGGTTACGAGCTTGAGACAGAGTTTCGGAAGTACAGTTTTACGACGGAATGAGTCGCAGAGGACTGTTCACTCCATCACCCTAACGGAATCGGCTGCTTCCTCACCCGCATAAGAATCTATGCACAAAAAGCGCATGGAACGATATGCTGTCAGCGTTCACAAGTAACTAATGAGTCGATAATGAATAACAAGAAATACCTAACGAAGTGGTGTTTGTCCGCCTCACACCTCTCACGCTTTTTCGGCAGTGCGTTGATTGGCAGTGCGTTGATTGGCAGTGCAATAGCCTCGAGTGCTGATTATCAAGTGTTACCCGGTGAGGAGGGGCCCTCTCGGTTTACAGCCTACGGAGTGGTGATTCCAGAGCCCGCCCCTGATCGCTCACCTACCGAGGGTGAAGGTCCTTTTGATCGACTAGTGATCGAAAATGTCATGTTAGTTGACGGTTTAGGCTCGCCACCTCGAGGCCCCGTTTCCATCGTTATTGAGGGTGATCGCATATCGCAGATACTCGGCTCTTCACCCAATCCCACGCCGGGTGAGAGACGGATGGATGGCAGTGGTATGACCGCACTTCCCGGGTTCATTGATTCGCATGTGCATATTGGCAATCCGTACGAGGGCGTTGTTGGCCCGATCTCGCCGCCAGAGTACGTTTTCAAACTCTGGCTGGGTCATGGGATTACAACTGTTCGTGATACGGGCTCGGTTATGGGCTTGGGTTGGACTGTAGGGCAGTCGGAGCGAGCAGAACGCAATGAAATCGTAGCGCCCGATATTGTGCCGTACGCTATGTTCCCGGGAACGGCGGTGGCTGAGTTCGAGGTGAGCTCGGAGGAGGGCGCTCGTCAGTGGGTTCGTGCTGTGAAGAAGCGAGGTGCCAAAGGCGTGAAATTGCGCGGGGGCACTGCAGAAGCACTAGCTGCAGTGTATGACGAGGCGCAAAAGCTCGGTATGGGCACTGCTAGCCATCATGATCAGAATGGCGTTTATCACATGAATGTGCTCGATAGCGCACGTCTGGGGCTCGATAGTATGGAGCACTGGTATGGGCTACCCGAGGCCATGTTCACCGATAGAACCATTCAGCATTATCCGGCTGACTACAACTATTCAGATGAGCAATGGCGCTTTGGCGAGGCCGGCACGCTCTGGAAACAGTCAGCGGAGCGAGGGAGCCCGACCTGGCAGGCAACCATTGACGAGCTTCTCGATCTTAACTTTACGCTCGTGCCGACCTTTACCATCTACGAGGCAAACCGCGATGTAATGCGAGAGCGAAACGCAGAGTGGCACGACGATTACACATTGCCTGCGCTAATGCGCTTTTTCGAGCCCGACCCAAGGCTCCATGGCTCTTATCATTTTGACTGGACTACCGGTTTGGAAGTCGCGTGGCGAGATAATTTCCGCAGGTGGATGAGTTTTGTAAACGACTATAAAAACGCGGGAGGACGTGTCGCGGCAGGCTCAGACTCCGGGTTTATTTATAAGTTATTCGGCTTTGGTTACATACGTGAGTTAGAGATGCTCCAAGAGGCGGGTTTTCATCCCCTTGAGGTGATTCAGGCTGCGACACGCAATGGTGCTGAGCTTCTCGGAATGGAAGATGAAATCGGCTCGGTGTCGCCGGGCAAGCGAGCTGACATCGTCTTGGTAGAGGGAAACCCCGTGGCTAACTTCAAACTCTTGTATGGCACCGGCCATATGAAGCTGAACCGTGATAAAGGCGTTATCGAGCGGGTGGGCGGCGTGTCCTACACCGTCAAGGACGGGGTCGTTTACGACGCAAAAGCGCTCTTGCAGGATGTTCGAGATATGGTTTCTGCTGCACGTGAGTCTGAAGCGGAAATGGTCTCAGCCCAATAACTCCCTCCTTCTTTTTGGCAAGCTGGTAACTCAGAGGTCAAAGGATAGGGGCCAACCTAGCTCAGCTCGAGCAATGCACCTGTTGGCGACTTTGACTCGCTCAGTGATGAGGTACCAGATTTTATCCTGCAATTGAGTAGGCTTGATTCATTTGTGAGTGGGTCCTCAGAGTTGGGCAAAGGTCTTTTCTTCGCCCTCGAGGCCCAGTTTCTCATCGAGTACCGCTACCTTTCGCGCAATACGCTCTCTCAATCCTTCGCCCATGCGTCGCCTTAGGAAGATGGCTGCAATGGCGCCCGAGAGGCCGATGGCTGCGAGCGTGATAAACAAATACCGATAGCCGGTGTCGCCGGGGAAAGTATCGAGCAAAAGGCCCCAAACTAAATAGCCAAAAGAGGAGGGCGCGTAGACGACAAAGGCGGCGACAGCAATGACTGACCCTGAGAATCGTGGAGGGAGTCCCATTTCACCATACGGGGCGAAGTAAAGTGCGCGCATGAAGAAGATGATGAACACGAGAGGCATGAGCAGAGCCATTGCCACCCAGATCAGTGACTGTGATGTGGGTAGCAGCGCCAACACTAGTCCGAGAATAGCGATGAGTACAAGGCCTGTTTGCATACCACCGGCTGAGCTGCCAAAGATGCGATTTGTCACAAATCCCGCAACAAATGCCGAGCTAATTCGCCCGACGGAGGTTGATAAAATGGCGAAGATTGATGCAGCAAGTGCAGGCAGAGCGTAGCTTTCATCTAGATAGGTAACGTAATACGGGAGGCTGGTGTACGCGAAATAGATAAAAAATCCGCTGATGCCCGCCAGCCAAACTTCGGGCATCGCAAGTGTGATTTTCATACCTTCACGCACTTCCTGCATCATATCCTCAGAGGATTCGTTTGACTTGAGGAGAGGGTCCTTTGGCAGCGCAAACCAACATACGATACCGAGCGCCACCATAACGCCACCGTTTAGCATAAAGGCCACTTCGAGTCCCAGTACGCTGTTACCTAGCCATGCGTAGAGTCCAAGCGTGATCGCGTTTTGTAGAAACTCAATCAGTCCGCGACCACCTTCAAGAATGCCAAAGACCTTTGGCTGGTCTCGGTCCGAGGCGGACTTTCTCACCGATGACAAAATGGCTGGCCAAAAAGCGCCTTCGCAGCAAATCGCGAGCACTAACAGCAGACTTAGCAAGACATAGAAGTCTGACGTCTTTCCTAAGAAGGAGGTGGTAATCCCGCCGATAATCATCGTGATAGATATCAGTTGGCGTGGTGCGTACCGATCTTGTGCCCAGCTTAGTAAGACGTACATGAAGTTACTGGCAAGGCCGTAAACGGATAGCAGCAAGCCAAATTGCGTTTTGGATACGTCCCACAACTCGAGAATTTGCGGCAGTAGCACACCCTTCATTGCGAGCAACGCGAAAGTGAACTGGGAGCACAGGGTAATCAAAATGAAATTGAGCAAGATCCGTCTTGAAGCAAATATGGGGCTTTGTTCGATCTGCTGGGTGGTATTCATATCAAAGTTGCCGTCTTAGTTTCTTCGCACTATACCAGTGATGCTATTGCATAGTGTTACGCAAACCGTGCTCCCGAAATAGCTTCTAGCAACAAATAGCTCCTCGCAACAAATCGCTCTTCGTAAACAGCTCCCCGCAAAGAGCTCTTCGCAAATAGTGCTTCGGGAGTCGTGCTTAGCAATTAGCAGTTGTCGACAATCACAGGGGTCCAAAATGACTAACATTCAAGTCGAAGTGGTGTCCTGATGAAGCCACGTGGCATCAAATCCAATCGATATGGACTATCCTGTCCACTGTGGCTCCGAGCATTTTCGAGATAACCTGTCGCTAACGCTATCGCAAGGCAGTTGACCTGTCCTTGCGATGAGCGCTGATAACATAACCATAAGAACAGGACGTTCCAAGGCGTGACTGACACAACTCCATCAGCAGCGAATGCTACCCCCCACGAGGCTTTCTCAAACCGATATCGCTATTACGTGCTGGCCTTATTGACGCTGGGTTATGTCTTTAATTTCGTCGATCGTCAAGTGATGACGATCTTGATCGAGCCCATCAAAATGGAGTTTGGGGCGACTGACACTCAGATGGGTTTGCTATCTGGACTGGCCTTTGCTCTTTTTTATGCCACGCTTGGCATTCCTGTGGCCCGATTGGCAGATCGGTGGTCCCGCAGGAATGTGCTTGCAATCTCAATGACTACCTGGAGTGCCGTCACAGCACTGTGCGCGACAGCGACCGGCTTTTGGCATCTGTTGCTGCTTCGCATTGGAGTTGGGATTGGCGAGGCAGGTGGGACACCGCCCTCGCAGTCGCTACTGGCTGATTATTTTCCTCCCGAAAAGCGTGCTTTTGCGCAAGGCGTGTTGGCGACCGCGCCGAACATAGGCATTTTAGTGGGCTTATTTGGCGGCGCGGTCATCGCCGAGGCATATGGATGGCGGTCAGTCTTCCTGATTTTTGGTATCCCTGGCGTGTTGTTAGCGGTTTTGATTCAACTGACGATAAAAGAGCCGCAAAAAGTGCGTGTTCCTGACGAGCAAGCTCAGGCAGGTCTACTCTCCTCACTGGGAAAAATTTTCAGACTTCCCTCATTCACGCACATTATGTTGGGTGTAGGGTTTACAGGTATCGCAGGCTACGGTCTGGGCGTTTGGTCGCCAAGTTTTTTGGTGCGAGTCCACGACATGAGTCTCGTTGATGCCGGACTTTACCTTGGCCTAATAGGTGTCTTTGGCGGTGGTCTGGGAACGATTTCGAGTGGTCTTCTCGTCGATAAGCTCGCGCGCCATGACAAGCGCTGGCAGTTGTGGCTACCGGCCATAGGGATCTTTCTTGCGCTGCCCACCCAGCTCGCATTTTTGCTCTGGCCTGCTGAACACAGACTGGTGATAAGCAGTGTTGATGTTCCTTTTGCGCTTGTGTTTATGGGGTTGTCGGCCGTATTTGCCAGCTTCTGGATCGCGCCGAGTTACGCTGCGGTTCAGAATCTTGTGCCTCAGTACTGGCGAACACAGGCGTCTGCCTTGATGTTGCTCGCCATCAATCTTCTGGGAATGGGGCTGGGACCGCTTTTGGTTGGCGCCTTGAGTGACAGCTTCTCGCACCTCGGTGTCGACTCTGTGCGCTACGGACTTTGCGTCGGTGTGAGCCTGAGTCTTATAGGCGGGTTCGCTTATCTACGAGGCAGTGCGCTCTATGCGAAAGCCTTGCGCGAGTCGGGCTTATAAACACTGAGATTTTCGACCTACTCAAAAGCGCATAGGGCATTTTGCTTGATGTTGGTTGGATGGCCCCTGAGCCATCGCTTGCGGTGGCAAGTGCTGATAACGTATCGGTAGGGTTTAAGTCTGTTCGCAGTGAGGACGGTGATGAATTTCTTCAGCTGGCATAAACGACAAACGGACTGGTGGTTGCAAAAGCTCGGCATGTCCGACTACGCCGCACTTTGGTTCGCTTACGTTAAAGGTGCTGTTACTTCGGTTATCGTTCTGTGGTTGCTTGGCTACTTGTAAATGACACCGTGCACTACGCCTAAGCACAGGCAAGGCGGCTAGGCGCAGATAAGGCGGCTTTGGGACTGCCTAATAATCTGATCACCACATTATGATAAGACTACCATTACCTTCAGGTGTGCAAGATTTCACCCTTTGAATCCCACTCCAGTGCTTCTCTAGTGCGGTTTCAAAAGGCGCTAGCTGACATTGGCCCATCGCGTTAGCGCTTATTCGCTTTCCAAGTACCTCCGTATTGATAATCCACGGGGTTTTCGTGCTTCACTTTGAGAACGCACGTTTCACAACGAAATACCCACGACTGGCTCTTACCAACCCTAGATCGGAACAACACTTGAGTCTGCTGATGACAATCGTGGCAGTTTTTATGTCGGCTCATGTTTTAGGACAACTTATGCTCTATGACAGCGAATGATTTATATCGGGTCATGTTTTACCGCGATCAATGACATTTAACGTTATCGCAGTGTCACTCCATATTGGGGCAACAAAGAGTTTAGTGGCGGGTATACCTAAACCCTGTCGAACTATCTTGTAAGCTTTCGCTCGCTTAGTTTTACACTATCCTCGGCACTCGGCACTCGGCACTCGGCACTCGGCACTCGGCACTCGGCACTCGGCACTCAGCTCTACGAATTTGGTGCATGTGTAAGCCAGACCTCAGAGCAAATTTTTATGCCTGTGTTAAACGAGAGCCGTAAGCGTCGCTAGGGAAAAAATGGATCATGGCAATTGTGGGTCACACAATAAAAATCAGACTCAAAAGAAGTATCTGCTAACGTATGCACATTACTTAAGGGTTGTTGGATGTTCTCTAGCCTGTCTGAACGTTTGAAGTTACTTGTCCCTGTTTTCTGGCGACCTGATAGTCGTTCTCTTGAAAGCACCTACCGCTATCTAAAGATTGATGAGCGGATAAGTACCTCCGGGCAACCCACCGTTGAGCAATTTGAGTCGATAAAGGCTGAAAATTTCGATGTGGTGATTAACCTGAGTCCGTCCAGCGCTATATCGGCAATCAAAGACGAGGCGACAATACTAAAGTCCTTAGGACTGGACTATGTCCACATACCGGTTGATTTCGACAACCCAAGTGCGGTGGCATTTGAACACTTTGCACTTGAGATGAATAACCGGGCGGAGCAGCGAATATGGATTCACTGTGCAGCTAATCTCAGAGTGTCGGCTTTTCTATATCGTTATCGCGTTAGCGTTCTAGGGTGGACCGAGTCAAACGCAGCGCTTGATCTCGAACGGGTGTGGAGCCCTAGTTCTGTTTGGAGTCGCTTCCAAGGGCGTTAGTTGTTGGCCACATTGGTGTAAACTTCGCGCTGATGCAATGCGACCGAGCGGAGTTGCCAAGACATGAGTGAAAAAGTCGAGTCACATTTGATTCCAGCGGTTAATGTGCCTAGCGGGGAGAAGTTTGTCACTGCCTCAGGGATCCACGCGATTAAAGACGGTATAAAGTCTTCCAAGGAAGACTCTCGACGGCTTAAAAAGCCTGATTTTCTGCGTATGCGCGTGCGTCACTCACCTAAGTACGAGTCGGTAAAAGATATTGTCAAGCAGCATCGGCTAGCCACAGTGTGTGAAGAGGCCAAATGCCCCAATATTAGTGAATGTTGGAGCGCTGGAACCGCCACCATTATGTTGATGGGCGATGTCTGTACCCGCGCCTGCCGCTTCTGCTCGGTGAACACGGGCAACCCCAAGGGTTGGCTGGATGCTGAAGAACCCGAGAACACAGCAAAAGCGGTTCAGCTGATGGGTCTATCATATGTGGTTTTGACATCTGTTAATCGTGATGATTTACCCGATGGTGGCGCTGGACATTACGCCGAGACAATAAGAGAGGTTAAACGTCTAAACCCGGATACTGGTGTGGAAGCGCTGACGCCTGACTTTTTAGGGCTCGAGGCTGCAATCGATACGCTGCTTGCTTCAGGGCTCGACGTGTTTGCTCAAAACGTAGAGACGGTGAAGCGTCTCACTTATCCTGTTCGAGATCCGCGAGCGGGGTATCAGCAAACTATGGATGTTCTCAAATACGCAGCTGAGACGTCCGATGTTATAACTAAAACATCCTTGATGCTTGGCCTCGGCGAGACGGATGACGAACTCCTCGAGTGCATGGACGACTTAAGGAATGCCTCTGTCGATGTCCTCACTCTCGGGCAGTATCTCCAGCCAACAAAAAATCATCTACCAGTAGAACGTTTTGTGACGCCAGATGAATTCGAGCGCTATCGTGAATGGGGCTTGGAGAAGGGGTTTCAAGAGGTTGTTTCGGGTGTATTTGTGAGATCGAGTTACCGAGCTGAACGCGTTTTAGAGTTTAATAACGTAGGTCTTGAGTCTCCCTAGGGGTTGCGTAGATGACGCGCAAGTTACTTTACATAACAGCTATCCAGCCCCAGGGGGATAAACCTGCGCTGACCGAGGCAGCTCGATCGATCATCAGTATTCGTGCCTCCAATTTTGGGATTTCTCTTGCAGTGGAAGGCCCTCATCGACCGGTTCTTAAAAATGGGATCGGGATCGGCTGCCTAACTTGAAGAGGCTCGTGCTGTGAGACGTTATCGTCACCGTGACGGGCAGGCGCTCTCAAGACTCATTGTTCCCTGATCAGCCACATGGCATCCCCCGTAATGGTGCGCGATTATGTGGAGTGGTC
>OCRG01000068.1_pt1 | contig 15313 bp, 10 predicted proteins | sample 1535071 | NCBI WGS metagenome assembly OCRG01 (sample SAMEA3275605, study PRJEB22092) | marine metagenome | biome: ENVO:00000447; feature: ENVO:00002042; material: seawater | collected 2014-06-22T16:30:00+00 | depth 0 m
CCCACAGCTTGGTTTAATTGTTCTGCCGACTGACCTTCCGGTAAAGCGATCTCCAACGTGTTCACATCCGATGATGACCCAGGCGACTGATCAACGGCATCCGCATCAGTGGTCAACGACTCTAGATCTGCACTGGAAGCACGTGGCGGGTCAACCGGCTCAGGCTTATGGCCTGCCACAAGGAATAAATAATGGTCAGGTCGTAATTGATGTCCCATCTCAACGACTTCTTTCCATTTCTCACGATCAGACAAGTCTTGTTGCAGACTCGCCATTTCTTCCGCCACGCGAATAAATTGATCGACTTGATTCGACATGAAGAAGACACGTAACAAAGCATGACCAACCAGTAGGCTGTCGTAGTCACTATCGAGGGCTGCATGAAGCGCTTTTTCAGCTTCTGGGTATTGCTTCTGTTCGATAAATAGATGAGCAATCTCCAACAAATCACCTTCTGTTGGTATCTCAATGTCGTCTGTTCCCTGGTCTGAACTCAGTGGCGCTTGATCGACTTTTGCTGTTGTCGTTTCTGCCTTAGGTGAGCTTGAGAACAAGCGAACAAACACACCCACAATAACAACTAACATTGCCAGCAAAACGACATCCGCAAATTGACTGACCTTTTCAGGCAAGCTTTTTGATGTCCATTCGCGAGCCTTATCCCAAAGATCAGTCACAACCTTTTCACTGATCTCGAATTTCTCAACCGGCTGAGCCGAGCCATCAGCATTTGCCGGAGGTTCAATCGCTTTCTCAACATCTGGCGTAGCATTTACCTGCATTCGCGCAAGCTCTTCGTCTTGCACTGAGAGCAGTTTTTGCATGTCAGTCACCTGCTCTTTCAGCAAGATCACCTCTTCCTCTAATCGCTCATTAGTCAGCTGCTCAGCGGCAACATCTTCCTGCAGCAAATTAATGGCTTGCGATTCTTGGTCAACGACTTCGCCTTCGGATTGAACTACACCTGCTTGTCCTTCAGCACCTTCTTCAATCGGCGTTGCTATCTGTAGATAATCCGACTGCTCAACAACGGGGGCGATACCGATCTCACTCTGCGCAGACGTTTTGTTTAAGCCACGAATCTCATCCCACTGTTGCATTTGCGCCGTGAAATGACGACCCGCTTCATCTCGTGAGATCAAACGCACTTGCTCAGCCTGAGGTAACTGAAGAATTGCACCTGTTCGCATTAAATTGATATTGTCTTTGATGAAGGCTTCACGGTTATTCATATGCAACGCCATCATCATTTGCGTCATGCTGACATCACTCGCCTTATGCTCCATCGCAATCTGGCTGAGCGTATCATCTTTTCGTACGATCACTGTCGCTGAAGATGTTTGTGCTAGCTCAACTGCCACCGAAGAAGCCGCAGCCGTATCAGGAAGCTTTAAGCTAATGGTGTATTCACTTTGAAGCTGACCTTGTGGCCACGCCATATCAACCAAGAACTGCATGAAATCAGCACTAATCGGCTCTTTGGATGTCACACGCACAACCGCATCATGCTCAACTGATGACTGCACTCGAAACGCTAGCTGAGATAAGTTTTGCTCAAACGGAATCTGTGCAGCGGCATGCGCTTCCGCGGATGCTAATTCAACTGTAATCGTTGTTAGATCAACCTCACCCAGATTCACCAACACGATACGCGCATCAAGTGGCTCGCCCTGTTCAGACTTGAGTTCTAGCTCGCCAAAACCTAGCGACAATACGCTGTGCGAGATAAGCAAAGAGAGTGCTAATAAAAAACGCTTCATTCAACTTCCACGAAAAAGCGGCACAAGGGCCGCTTTAGATTATTGCTCAATCAAGATACGAAGCATACGACGCAATGGTTCCGCCGCACCCCAAAGCAATTGGTCACCTACCGTAAAGGCATTCAAAAACTCTGGGCCCATATTCAATTTACGCAAACGACCCACGGGCACTGTTAAAGTGCCGGTGACAGCCGCAGGACTGAGCTCCTTCATTGTGATCTGGCGATCGTTAGGGACCACTTTTGACCACTGATTCGCCTCATCCAGCATTTGCTCGATCTCATCGATTGGTACATCTTTCTTCAATTTAATGGTCAATGCTTGGCTGTGACAACGCATCGCACCGATACGCACACAGGTGCCATCAATTGGAATCTGACGATCGCTACGACCCAAAATCTTGTTGGTCTCAGCAACGGCTTTCCATTCTTCTTTTGATTGACCGTTCTCAAGCGCCACATCAATCCAAGGAATCAAGCTACCAGCCAATGGCACACCAAAGTTTTCGGTTGGGAATGCTGATGAACGCATGTCATCAGTGACCACACGGTCAATATCCAAAATTGCAGATGAAGGATCATCTAATAAGCTCGCTGAGGTATCACGCAGATGACCCATCTGGTTAAGCAGCTCGCGCATGTTGCGAGCGCCTGCACCTGACGCTGCTTGATAGGTCATGGCCGTCATCCATTCAACCAAGTCATGCTTGAACAAGCCACCTAAGCCCATCAACATCAAGCTCACGGTGCAGTTACCACCAATGAAGTCCTTCTTACCGCTAGCTAAAGCCGAATCAATCACATCACGGTTTACTGGATCCAAAACGATCACGCTGTCATCCGCCATACGCAATGACGATGCCGCATCAATCCAATAGCCTTTCCAACCCGCTTTGCGCAGGTCTTCAAAAACTGATTTGGTGTAATCGCCACCCTGACAGGTCACGATCGCGTCCATCGCCATCAATTCATTGATGTCAGAGGCATCTTTTAGTGGCGCTGAACCTTTACCCACATCAGGACCGGCCTCGCCGACCTGTGAGGTCGTAAAGAACACAGGCTCTTCAATGTGTGCAAAATCATTCTCCGCTTGCATGCGTTCCATCAATACGGAACCCACCATGCCGCGCCAACCAACAAAACCTACACGCTTAATTGTCATTTTATTTTTCCTTACAGCGCTGCAACGACGGCATCACCCATCGCTTCACAATTCACTTCGGTCATACCATCAGACATGATGTCCGGCGTACGCAAACCTTGATCCAGAACTTTATTAACCGCCGCTTCAATACGATCAGCCATGGCTTCTTCATTCAGGCTATAACGCAACATCATGGCGGTCGATAGAATCGTAGCTAATGGATTAGCGACACCCTTGCCTGCGATATCCGGTGCTGAACCGTGAATTGGCTCGTACATACCCTGACCTTTTTCATTCAGTGATGCAGAACCCAGCATACCGATAGAACCGGTCAACATAGCAGCACAGTCAGACAAGATGTCACCAAACATATTGGTGGTCACCATCACATCAAATTGTTTAGGCCACTTCACCAATTGCATCGCTGCGTTATCCACATACATGTGGCTCAACTCAATCTCTGGGTACTCGCTCTCAACGATACGCGTCGCCACTTCACGCCACAGCTCAGTCACCTCAAGTACGTTCGCTTTATCGACAGAACACAGTTTCTTGCCACGTTTCATTGCGATATCACAAGCAGAACGCACAATGCGCTCGATCTCATGCTCTGCATAAACCAAAGTGTTAAAGCCTTGCTTCTCACCATTCTCAAGCTCACGGATACCGCGTGGTTGACCAAAGTAAATGCCACCGGTCAATTCACGCACGATCATGATGTCCAAGCCCGCAACAATCTCAGGCTTAAGTGAAGACGCATCAGCTAACTGTGGTGCCAAAACCGCAGGACGCAGGTTCGAGAACAAACCCAACTCTGAGCGCAAACCTAGCAAACCTTTCTCAGGGCGAACTGAGATATCTAATGACTCCCATTTATAGCCGCCTACAGCTCCTAGCAAAATGGCATCTGCTTCACGCGCCATATCCAAAGTGGCCTCTGGCAGAGGTGTACCAGTTGCATCATAAGCTGCACCGCCAACCAGACCTTCATCTAATTCAATATCTAGACCTTCGCCAACTAACTTATCAAGGACCTTGACCGCCTCAGCAACAATCTCTGGACCAATGCCATCTCCTGGCAGTACCAATACTCGTTTAGTCATAGTGATTCCTTAAATCAGTTAAATAGCCAAGGCGTATTTTGCTTCGCCTTTTCTTCATAGGTTTTGATGTCATCAACATGCTGCAAGGTCAGACCAATGTCATCAAGCCCTTCTAGCAAACAATGCTTACGGAATGGATCTACATCAAATGAAATCGTTTCATTACCAACGCTCAGCGTTTGAGAACCAAGATCAACTTCAATTTTGAGTGCTTCTGGGCCATTTGCTTTTGCAAACAAAGCATCAACCGTTTGTGCATCCAAAATGATTGGCAGCAAACCATTTTTAAAACTGTTGTTGAAAAAGATATCCGCAAAGCTTGGCGCGATAATCACTTTAAAGCCGTAATCCTCTAGTGCCCATGGCGCGTGCTCACGCGATGAGCCACAACCGAAGTTTTCACGAGCCAATAAAATCTGCGCACCTGCGTAACGTGGATCATTGAGAACGAAGTCAGGATTTAATGGACGCTTGCTGTTATCCATACCTGGCTCGCCATGATCGAGATAACGCCACTCATCAAATAAATTAGGACCAAAGCCGGTACGTTTGATCGACTTTAAAAATTGCTTTGGGATGATCGCATCGGTATCAACATTCGAGCGATCCAAAGGACAAACAACACCGTTAAACACTGTGAACTTTTCCATGTCGACTCTCCTTATGCCAATGACGCAACGTCAGTAAAGTGACCCGCAACTGCGGCAGCAGCTGCCATCGCAGGACTCACCAAGTGTGTACGACCGCCCTGACCCTGACGACCTTCAAAGTTACGGTTAGAGGTTGATGCGCAACGCTCGCCTGGCTCAAGACGATCAGCATTCATAGCCAAACACATCGAACAACCAGGCTCACGCCATTCGAAACCCGCTTCGGTGAAAATCTTATCCAAGCCTTCTGATTCAGCTTGCTGCTTAACCAAACCCGAACCCGGCACAACCAAGGCCAACTTCACGTTATCTGCAACTTTGCGACCTTTTGCCACTTCAGCAGCTGCACGTAAATCTTCGATTCGTGAGTTGGTACATGAACCGATAAACACCTTATCGATAGCAATTTGATTGATTGGCGTGTTCGCTTCTAGACCCATGTAAGTCAACGCACGTGACATACCTTCAGCTTTTACCGCATCAGATTCTTTCGCTGGATCAGGTACATTGGCATCAACTGATACCACCATCTCAGGTGATGTACCCCAAGTCACTTGCGGCTTAATGCTAGCACCTTCAATCGTGACCACTTTATCGAATTGCGCACCTTCATCTGAGTGCAAGGTATTCCAATAAGCGACCGCTTGATCCCACTGCGCTTCAGTCGGTGCATAAGGACGACCCTTAACGTAATCGATGGTCTTTTGATCAACTGCGACAAAGCCCGAGCGCGCGCCGCCTTCAATCGCCATGTTGCACAAAGTCATACGACCTTCCATGGAAAGATCGGTAATACCCTGACCTGCGAATTCAATCGCATAACCGGTACCGCCTGCGGTACCAATCTCACCAATGATCGCCAAGACGATGTCTTTTGCGGTGATACCTGGAGCAGTGGGTCCGACGATCTCAACCTTCATCGCTTTTGATTTCTTTTGAATCAAACACTGAGTCGCTAAGACGTGCTCAACTTCTGAAGTCCCAATGCCATGTGCCAAGGCACCAAAAGCACCATGCGTTGAGGTATGCGAGTCACCACAGACAACCGTCATGCCTGGCAGGGTTGCACCTTGCTCAGGACCAACAACATGCACAACACCCTGGCGAATATCGTTCATCTTGAATTCAGTAATACCAAAGTGATCACAGTTTTGATCCAAGGTCTCAACCTGAGTACGCGAAATAGGATCCTCGATACCTTTTGTACGGTCAGTGGTTGGAACGTTATGGTCCGGTGTAGCTAAGTTAGCTGACAAACGCCAAGGCTGGCGATTGGCGATTCGCAAACCTTCAAAAGCTTGCGGTGAGGTTACCTCATGAACCAAGTGACGATCGATATACAGCAAGCAGGTGCCATCCTCGTCTTGGCGCACCACATGCGAATCCCATAATTTGTCGTAAAGCGTTTTTGCCATACAGCTAACTCCTTGAATTGATGAGCGAACTTTACTGTTTGATAATTATCCCGTAAATTCATATTTTTTATAAATTACATTCCATTTGGGAATAATTATGGATCTGTCAGCTCTCCAAGCCTTTGTCGCTGTGGCACAGAATGCCTCCTTCTCTCATGCAGCTGAGCAACTGTTTGTCAGCCAATCTGCGATCAGTAAGCGCATCGCGCAGCTTGAAACCGACATCAAAGCGCAGCTATTCGACCGAATCGGGCGAAAAGTCGCGCTCACCGAAGCCGGCCACGCCCTGCTGCCTCGCGCGCAACGCCTATTGAATGACGCAAAAGAGCTGCAGCGTGTAGTTGCGGATCTGCAAGGTGATATCGCGGGCAAACTCACGATGGGTACTTCACACCATATAGGTCTTCACCGATTACCAGATCCTTTGCGTCAGTTCACACAGCTACACCCACATGTTGAGCTGGATATTCAGTTCATGGATTCTGAAGAGGCATGTCATGCCGTCGAGGTCGGCGAATTAGAATTAGCGATCGTGACACTGCCACCTACGCCACGTGAGCGTCTTTCACTCACGACAATTTGGCACGACCCTCTCGTTTTCGTTGCTGCTAAAGATCATGCGCTGTGTCATCAAAAATCCAGCTTAGCTGATCTTGCTGAGCACCCTGCTGTACTACCCAGCACGCATACCTACACTCGCGGCATCTTAGAGAGCTTATTACGTAATCAAGGACTCGCCCTGAACGTTGCGATGGAAACAAATTACCTAGAAACACTACGCATGTTGGTTTCAACCGGGTTAGGTTGGTCACTACTTCCCAAAACATTGATCGCTGATGACATCCAAGAGATCAAGATTCCAAAGGTTCAACTTCAACGTGAACTCGGTGTTGTGACACACGAAAAACGCAGCCTATCGAATGCAGCACAAGCGATGATTCGCTTGTGTGGAGAATCTGCTTAAGCGGTTTTCTCTGCAGGATTGAGTCGGTATTCCATCGCGGATAACAAAGCAGGCACCAAGAACAACACCAAGAAGGTCGCAAACGCTAAACCGAAGGAAATCGAAACCGCCATCGGGATCAAGAACTGTGCCTGCAATGAGGTTTCAAACAGCAAAGGTAATAAGCCTGCAATCGTCGTTAATGAGGTGAGCAATACCGCACGTAAACGCAGACGTGATGCGGCAATTACGGCATCACGAATCGACTCACCCTTCTCGCGTAGCTGTTTATAGAAAACCACCAAAATAATCGAGTCGTTCACCACGATACCCGATAGCGCAAACACACCAAACATCGACAAGATCGTTGGCGTAATACCCATAAAGAAGTGGCCCATCAAGGCGCCGACGATACCAAAAGGAATGATGGCCATGACCACCAGCGGCCAGCCATAAGAGCTAAACACCCAAGCCAATACGATATAGATCATCGCCAACGCAAACAGCGCGCCTTGCTTCATATCGGTCTTTGTCTGCTCTTGATCTTCAGCCTTACCGGTAAAAGCCCAATGGACATCGTATTTTTCAACCAACTGCGGTAGAACAGACGCCGCCAACTGCTCACGAATCGCATTAGCGTTTGCCACTTTGGTATTCACATCCGCCAAGACCGTTACTGCTAGCTGACCATCAGCGTGTCGAAGTGCTTTAAAGCCACGGCGCTCTTTGATATCAACAACCGAACTTAGAGGAACTGTGTTGCCATTCGGCAGGTAAATACGGAAGCTTTCGAGAGTAGAAAGACGATGACGCTCGTCATCTGGCAACATGACGCGAACTTCGATCTCGTCATCCCCTTCGTTAAAAATCTGCACCAACTGCCCATCGAGTGCGGCGCGTAACTGACGACCCACACCATCAGTCGATAAACCCAACGCAGCTCCGGTTGCATTGAGTTCGTACATCAACTGTAAGTTACCGAATGGCAGATCATCCTCTACGCTGCGGGTACCAGTAATAGCTTTAATCGCTTCGGTAAGCTCAAGTGAGGCCATCTTGAGCTCGGTATCGGTAGAACCGGTCAGACGAATCTCAAGATCGCGTCCAGGTGGACCACCCTTGCGTGCCGCCATACTGAAGTACTCAAGGCCTGGTGGTTTGGTAATCAGCGATTCCCATTTGGTGGTGAACTGATCGTTAGTCACTTCACGCGCATCATTAGCAATCAACTCAACAAAAACAGAGGCAAACTGATCACCCTTTTGTGACTGAATTGCATCTGATAGATAGGACATACCTTTACTGACTTGCGCAAACTTCACCAGACCACCACCCAAGGCTTTGTCGGTTTCATAAAGCTGCTCTTCGACATGATCAATAAAGGCATGCACACGTTCAGGTGGCGTGCCCGATACAAAGCTCGCAGAGGCAACCACAATATTGCCTGGCACCGATGGGAAGAAAGTAAAGCCCATACGACCACCAGCCAAAAGACCGACCAGTAGAATGATGGTCGATAGCGCGATTGCTAGGGTTGCCATGCGGTTATCCACCGCCCATGTCACCGCTTTTTGGAAAGTGCCATCACGGAACTCATCAAAGCGCACATCCCAACGCTTTCTAAACGACCCAATCTTGGCTTTTGTCATACCTTTAAAGCTATGGCGCAAGTGACCTGGCAAAACCAAGAAGCTCTCAATCAAAGAAGCCAAAATCACACAAACAATCACAAACGGAATGTCGCCGAGAAACTTACCAATCAAACCGGAGACAACGAACAACGGAATAAAAGCTGCAATCGTTGTTAAGGATGAGGACATAACCGGTGCCAGCATACGGCGCGCACCACCCTCTGCCGCCTCTAGAGAACTCTCACCTGTTTGATGGTGAGTTAACGCATCTTCACCCACCACAATGGCATCGTCGACGATGATACCGAGCGCCATAATCAGTGCGAACAAAGAAATCATGTTGATGCTGCCGCCTGCTACATACATGACAGCCAAGGTCGCCATGAAAGACACAGGAATACCTACAGTTACCCATGTCGCCACACGGCCGTTCAAGAAGAGATAAAGAATTCCAACCACCAGAATCAAACCGCCAAGACCATTTTTTAACAGTAGGTTGATACGGTCTTTAATCAGCTGCCAATTCTCGTCATAAAGAACCAACTCAACACCTTGCGGGAGACGTGGGCGAATATCGGCTAAATAGTTATTCATGATCTCAGCTGACTTGAGTGAGTCAGCAGTGGTGGCACGCTGCAGTTTCATCTCAACCGCAGGTTTGCCTTTATAAGTCATAGTGACCTGATTGGGACGCGCACGACGCTCAATCTCCGCCACATCGCCGACGAGTACCAAACGTCCATTTTCGTCTGAGATGATGGGCAAATCAGCAAAGCCTTTTTCATCACGACGCTGACTTTGGGTACGCATCTCAACGCCACTTTCATCTCGCCCCAGCATGCCAGCAGGTAAATCACGTGAGGTGGCATTGATCTTTTGACTGATTTGATCAAGCGATAGCGACAGGTCTTCTAGATGACGGCGTGGCACCTGAATCGCAATCTCTTCTTCCGGCAAGCCGTTTATCTGTACACGTGAGATACCCGCATCGAGAAGCTCACGCTCTAAACGACGCACTAAAGGTCGCAGCTGACGTAGATCATCCGGGCCATACACCATCATTCGCGCAATATCTTCGTACCGCGCCAAATGGGTTACCTCTGTCCGCTCACTGTCTTGAGGAAGATTACGAACAGAATTAACTAGCTCTTCGACCCGTGACACCTTGTCACCCATATCGCTCCCCTCTGGGAACTCGAGTGTGACCACACTCACCCCTTGCGCCGAGGTAGAACTCATGTCATCGAGATCATCAGCTGACCTTAATGCGTTTTCTAAAGGTTGCGTTAACGAGCGCTCGACATCTTCTGCACTCGCGCCAGCCCACACCGTCCGCACCTGAACAATCTCAAGTTCAAAGTTAGGGAAAAACTGCACATTAAGATTAGATAAACCCCATGCACCGGTCAGCAACATGATGATCATCAGCAGATTTGCAGCAACCTTGTTCTGCGCAAAGATGCCGATCAAATCATTACGATGCTGAAAGCCGGTCATTACTGAGCCTCAGAAGAACGTAATAGCAAACCATCAATCGCATTCGGCAACTGTGTTGTCACCAAGGTGTCGTCAACCTTCAACTTATCTGATTGAACAATTAACCGAGACTCACCGGTATTATCTTGTGTCGAACCTAGCAAAGTCACATCGACAGAACGCATGCGTTGTTCTGCATCCATGATGAAAACACGATTACCGCTGTAAAAGGCCTCGCGCGGAATCACCACCACACCCGAAATTTCCGGTAATACAACGTCTAGCTGGATGGTGCGACCTTGCGTTAACACCGCATCACCTTGTTCAAGCGTAAATAAGGCCTCTAAACCACCACTCGCCTGCTCAACCTCACCCACCAAGTTTTTAAAAGTGCCGGCAACCTGTTGACCATCTACCGTTGCTTTAGCGGTGATCGTTTGTTTGTTCGCCATCGCCAATCGCAAGTTCATCAGCTGCGAGGTTGGTATCTGTGCGCGTGCGACCAATGCATCTAGGTCATACACCTCGGCAATCACATCACCGGCGCGAAGACGCTGCCCAGGTGAAACATTCACTTTTGCCACGCGCGCTTTAAAAGGTGCTTTGATTTGCATACGCGACAACTCAATCTGTGCTTGATCACGCAATGCTTTAGCGCGGATAAAGGCTGCATCTGCCTCTTTTTGGCGTGACTGGTGATTGGCCAGAGCTTGCTCACGAGTTGCAAACGCAATGGCCTGTTTCTCGTATGCCTGACGTGCTTGCTCTAAAGCAGAAACGGCCACCACCTGCGTTTTAGCCAAACGCTCAAAACGCTCAACCTCTTTCTTGGCAAAACTCAGAAGATTCTCTTCACGTGGCAGCGCTTCTTTGTCTGTCTTGTATTGATTTTGCTCTGCGATGAGCTTGGCTTCGGCTTGCTCAACATCAGCCTCACGTTGCTGTAAAACCAGCTTGGCATCACGGTCATCCAGTGAGACCAACACATCCCCTCGCTCTACATTGTCACCCTCGACCACATGAACCTTGGCCACATCCGTGGGCGCACTCGCTGTTAAATTAGTCGACCATAAGGATTCAACACGACCAAACAAGGTGAGATGCGGATTCGCTTCAACGATTTTCACTGCTTGTGTACTGACGAGCCACGCCTTCTCTTTAGCGATAACCGGCTCGACTTTAGGCTTGGTTGCGATCAGTAAAGCAGCCACCAAGACAGCGCCGCCAAGAATCAGCACCGGTAACGATCGTTTTTTAAGTTGATAGATCAAACGCATTTTTTATCCTCAGTGATCATGAGCGCTATCGATGAATTGCCACGCAACCCATGCTCCTATCACTGCAAATACCGTTGCAATTGCAAAGGTATGAAACGGCCCCAAACTTTCCCAAGCATAACCACTCGCCAAACTTCCCATCGCACCCCCTGCACCAAAACTGACACTGGAGTAAAGCGCCTGACCACGGCCCTGCAAACGTCCCCTGAAGTAGTGATGCACCAAATGAATGGCTGAGGCATGAAAGGTACCAAATGTTGCAGCATGCAAACACTGAGCTAAGACAATGTTTGTTAAGGAATCTGGCCAAGCGCCAATCATAATCCAACGCATAGCCGCCAATAACAAGCTTGCTACTAAGACGCGTCGCGCGCCATAACGTTCCAACAGACGATGCATCACAATAAACATCAGCACCTCAGCAAACACACCCAAACCCCACATTTGGCCAATAAAGGTTTTGCTGTACCCATGTTGCTCCATGTAGATCGAGTAAAAGGCGTAATAAGGCCCATGGCTCATCTGCATCAAAAAGACCGCTACAAAGAACGCAATAATGGCTGGCTTCTTAAGCACCTGTGATAATGAGATTTCTTGATGAGGATGCGGTTCTGGATCAGGGTCTTTAACCAATAACGAACTCAGCCAGATGCTAATGAAGATCACCATGACGGCCGGCAAGATAACTTCTGTGCCTTGATGATCTACCCACATACCGAGCAGCAACACAGTAATAATAAAACCCACCGAACCCCATAAGCGGATCTGCGCATATTTCGCGATGCGTTCTTTCAAATAGGTAAAAGTCACCACTTCGAATTGCGGTAACGACGCATTCCAAAAGAAGCTATACAAGGTCATCACCAACGCAATCGACCAATAGGTATTTGCCTCAAACATCAACGCAAACACCAACAACGAGATTAAGGAGGCGACCTGCACAATCCGCATTCGATGACCTAAGTGATCGCCAAGCCACCCCCAGATATAGGGCGCAACGATTTTTGTCGCCATCAGGATCGCCATAAGCTCTCCGATCGCTATCGCATCAAAGCCGCGGTTTTGTAAAAACAAACCCCAATAAGGTACTAACGCGCCCAAGAGCGCGAAGTAAAAGAAATAGAAAGATGAGAGTCGCCAGTAAGGCAGCTGCATGATGACGTCCGCCGAACCCGGACGCTTACTCAGCTGACGCAGGAATAACGGGAGTATCCGGTGTTACATGACCGTTTTGGCCACGCTGACGTAATGCATGATCAAGTAGCACAATGGCCAGCATTGCTTCAGCAATCGGCACTGCACGAATACCGACACAAGGGTCATGGCGACCTTTCGTGATTACATCGGTTGCTTCACCCGCAACGTCAACCGTTTGACCACCTAAGCGAATGCTTGATGTCGGCTTAAAAGCCACGCGCGCCACAACATCCTGACCACTCGAGATACCGCCGAGTACACCACCAGCGTTGTTACTTAGAAAACCTTGTGGCGTCATCTGATCACGATGCTCTGTACCGAGCTGTGACACACACTGGAAACCAGCACCAATCTCAACACCTTTAGCGGCATTGATGCCCATCATGGCATGCGCAATATCAGCGTCCAAACGATCAAAGATCGGCTCACCCCAACCCGGTGGCACGCCTTCCGCAACCACGGTCACTTCAGCACCGACAGAGTCACCACTTTTACGCAGATCGTCCATATAGGTCTCAAGCTCAGCGACTTGTGCTTCAACTGGCCAGAAGAAAGGATTGTTCTCTACCGGGTCCCAAGAAAAACCTTCTGGGGTAATGGGACCGAGCGCTGATAAATAACCCCGAACCTCAATACCAAAGGCCTCTTTCAAAAACTTTTTTGCTACCGCGCCAGCCGCCACACGCATTGCCGTTTCACGCGCTGATGAACGACCACCACCACGATAATCACGAATGCCGTACTTTTGGATGTAGGTGTAATCCGCATGACCAGGTCGGAATTTTTGCGCGATGTCACCGTAGTCTTTAGAGCGCTGATCGGTGTTATGAATCAATAAACCAATTGGCGTACCGGTAGTTTTACCTTCAAACACACCCGATAGGATTTGCACCTCATCCATCTCGCGACGTTGCGTGGTGTGACGTGTTTTACCCGGACGACGACGCTCAAGATCTGGTTGGATGTCAGCTTCCGATAGCTCCATACCTGGAGGACAACCATCAATGATGCAGCCAATGGCTAAACCATGACTCTCACCAAAGCTTGTTACCGTAAATAATTTACCAATCGTATTACCAGACATCGTCCCTAAACCTTACTCAGCCAACATTGCGTTCACACGCTCAATTGACGCATCACTTAAATTACCTGCTGTACGCTGCAAGCTCAGTACATTAATCACATAGTCATATCGCGCTTGTGCATAATCGCGGCGCGCTTTGTACCAGTTACTCTGTGCATCAAGCACATCCACAATGGTACGCGTACCCACAGTCAAACCTTGCTCGACTGAATTCAATGCACTTTGTGCTGACTCTTCAGCCGCCTTAAGCGCCTTCACGCGAGACATCGCCGCTTGCGTGCCGCGATATGCATCACGTACTGCTCGCATCGTTTCACGACGAGATAATTCCAACGCGCTCTTCGCCGCTTCGTAGGAATAGCTCGCTTCCGCTGACTCAGATGATGTCAGGCCACCTGCAAACAAAGGAACCGTTAAGGTGATTGCGACTGATTCGTTATCAACTAGAGTTGGACTATCTTGTCCGTCATATCGATTCACCGTACCTTTCAAGTCGAGTGAGGGAAAGTGACCAGATCGCTTTATATCCACTTCCTTATCTGCAATCTCAACATTCAAACGCGCCTGAGCAAGCGCTGCATTGTTTTGCATTGCTAGATCTGACCACTCATCCATCGATGAAGGTTCAAGCGTTAAAAACGCAGCATCGGCCTTCATCACCGGCAAGCTGTTATTCACATCAGGACCGACAACCGTCTTTAACGATTCCAACGCGCTATCGAGCTCATTACGCGCCGCGATAGTTGCTGCTACGCTGGTATCAAAACGTGCTTGCACTTCGAGAACATCGGTTATCGGAATCAGACCTACTTCGAGTCGCAACTTAGCTTGATCTAGCTGACGTGACAGCGCTTTCTCTTCAGCTTCTGCAAAGGTCACACCATCTTGCGCAGTCAGCACATCAAAGTAACGCTCAGTCACACGCAGCTTCAGCGCATCGGCCTCGTCACGCAGAACAACCTTGGCTTTCTCGGTTTGAAGATCAGCCTGACTCAGACCTGCAAACGAGCCCAAGTTGAATAAGCGCTGATTGATTACCAAAGAATCTACACGAGAACTGGTGTCACCCGAGTCTTTGTAACTGTCGGTATAGGTCGAAGTCACAGAGGCATTTGGCAAGAGATACGACAACGCTTGCGGATAAGCTTCCGCCGAGGCTTTCTCGGTCGACTGCGCAGCCAGCCATTCTGGATCTGCTTTCAACGCCTGTTGATAAAGCTCGAGCAGATTGGCAGAACTGGCCACACCTGACAGCAACAGACTGAAAATAAACAAATAACGCGATTTCATTTCATACCACGCCGGTTAAAAAAGATAATGGCGTAATTATCGCACGAACCGCCTAATAACGGGGCTTATTGCGCAACTTTTGGCATGGGCTCGACCAATAATTGCGGATCGATTCGATGACCGCGTAGATTCATCCGCCAATCGAGATGTGCGCCAGTCACCCGACCTGTGGCACCGATCTTGCCAACCACCTGCCCCTGCTTAACGCGCTGACCCGGCTTCACCGTGATCTTGCTCAAATGCAGAAAGCTTGAACTAAGCTTATGTCCGTGATCCATGATCAGCGTGCCACCTGAATAAAACAGATTGTCATCCGCAAACGTCACAATCGCATCCGCAGGCGC
>OCRG01000069.1_pt1 | contig 15304 bp, 11 predicted proteins | sample 1535071 | NCBI WGS metagenome assembly OCRG01 (sample SAMEA3275605, study PRJEB22092) | marine metagenome | biome: ENVO:00000447; feature: ENVO:00002042; material: seawater | collected 2014-06-22T16:30:00+00 | depth 0 m
GCATTATCGGCGCACGCAGTCATAGCCAGAGGCACATCCCCACTCGCTAGACCGAGGTTGTCAAAGAAGTCATATAGGCTAATAAAAAAGGCTATCCCTGCCGGAGCACCCTCAATTAAATAACGGATGTTAAGAAAGAGAAGGAGTATCAGACCAAAGCTGGCCACGAGTGGCCACCGACGAGGACTCGAGAACCCCCTAACGATAAGCACCGTCCACAGTAGGACGGCCCCGTAGAAACCGAGCACGCTAACGGGCATCGCTCTTTGCCTCACTATTATTATTTTGTCTATTGATCTGTCAGCTACAACCTAAGTCGAGTGGGCAGTGACGGCTTGATAATGACTCAGCTAGCCTTTAAAAACAAAGCGATGATCTGCACGCCAACATTCAACTTCGTTCACCTGCACAAAACCGGTGGTCAATCTATCGATAGTTTGCTGTGAGGCCACATACCCAGTGACACTGGGATTGGTTACCCCCCACCCAAAGCGCACCTCCGATGCAACGCGAGATGACCTAAATACATATCAGTCTTCGTCTTTGTATCGACTGTAAACCTCAGGCAAAAAAGACGCCAGCTGCGCATACTCGTTCGCGCAGTGTAGTGCTAACTCGTGAGGTAAGTTCTCCGGTACAACGAGAGATTTCACAAACGGGTTATCCGCCAGAAAGGCTGCCAAGCCAAGACCACCCGTCATTGCCTCAAACTCGCGCGCAATCCAAAAGCGGCTGCGCATCTCAACGCCGCCCTCGACGGGCCTCACGTAATGGATCATATCGGTCGTCTTAAGGAGCCCATTGGGCAAACCAACCCTGACAGCCAGCATCGTCGATCCCTCCGGCAGTTCGTCAAACCCAAACTCTGTGGGTGCCACGAAGTCTAGACGTAGCTGGGAAACACCTACACCGACATCCTCGACAGGGAAACGGCTTTTACCCCAGTAGGGCTTCGCATTTTTATAGATTGGTGCATTGGGCGTCGACGTTTGCGACATGTCGTAATGCGCACCCGGGTACCAGATTTTGTAACGGATCGGCTCCTCGCGCTGTGCCCACTCGAACCACCAGTCGATCATCTCGGCTGTTGCGCCGGGAAAGAACGTTTTTACCGCAACGTAACCCGAGCCATCATCAAACCTCGCCCAGCCATTCTCGCCATCGAGATAACCAGGCTCAATGAGCTGCGCTCGATCCTCCCATGAAAGAACATCGCCCGCAGGTAGCGGCCCGTTATTCAGCGCGCTTAAAACATGTACATCGGGTGCTGCACGCTGAAACCAATATTTGACCAAGGGATGCTGGAGTTCATCCTCAGTGAGATAGGCATGCCAATTCGCCTGATCAGTTTCAGGGGGCGTCACTACATCCAAATTGAAAATGGCCACCAAAGTGACCAAAACAAGAGAGCCCAGGCTGTAGACGACTGACTTAACCATGGATAACTCCAATAAACATCGCACAATCTAGGTCCGGATTACTCAGCAATACCCAAGACTAGTGAAGCCAACTCGAGGGGTAAATCAGGCCGAGTGATACAGTAGAAAACGGCTCAATCAGAGCCCTTTTACTCACCAGCGGTCTTCTTAACCGCAAGAAGTTCTTCGTACTGAGGTTTTTCACCTTTGGCCTGCGCCATAAACGTATTGCGAATCGCCTCTCCGTCAAGCATGGACGCATTCCACGTCGCGATGTAATCAAGCCCGTCGGCCGTGGTGTGGTCTCGCGCATAGTTCACCATTCGCTTCGCTCCCGATACCGCAAGTGGCGCATGTGCTGCGATCTGACGTGCGATGTTCATGACCGCATCGAGCATCTCCTCGGCAGACTCATAGACTTCGTTGACCAGACCAATATCTCGCGCTTTCTCAGCACTCACCCGCTCTGCCGTGTAAGACATTTGACGCGCCCAGCCCTCGGGAATCAGCTTCACCAAACGAGGGTAAGTACCCACATCGGCCGTCATACCAATGGCTGTCTCGTGAACTGAGAAAAACGCGTCGCGCGTCGCATAACGACAGTCGCAAGCCGTAATCAAATCCATCGCACCGCCAACGGCTGCGCCTTGAATCGCCACAAGCACGGGCATGCGCGCTTCTTCCAAGCAGGTGAACGCATCTTGCAGCGCCATGCAGTGATGTCGAAACGCCTCAGCACGCACAAAGCGACTACCCGACGCCGGACCGTCCAGCCCGCCCTCGGTAAATACAGAGATATCCATACCCGAGGAAAAATGCCGGCCTTCTGCTGAAAGCACGATGACTCGACATGCGGCGTCGCGAGACAGCTCGTTAACCGCCGCCGGCAACTCAGTCCAAAACGAGGGGATCATCGAGTTGGCTTTCTCTGGACGGTTAAATCGGATGTGGGCGATGCCCTCAGATACTGATAACTCGAAACATTCGTAAGCCATGGGGTGATCTCCTAATCGTTATGAGGCTATTCAGGCGCGTGTTCATTATCGCTATTCACACCTGCGGATAACTTAGCGCTCGCAGTGCTCCAGTGCAAAAAAATATGTGTATTGTTAAGCAACTAGGCAGACTTAAGGGTGAGACCCTCGAACGCTCTTACGTCATACACTGGATAAAAAAAGGCTGCGATGTGCGCAGCCTTTACTCATAGATCCAAGACCTAGTGGCTTTAGCTGCTGGGGCGACCCAACACCTCTTCGATCATCAAAGCCTCGCCGGTGCAGTCCGCCATCTTGTAGTACTCCATACGGTCTCTCCAACCGCCATTGGCGAATTGATCCATACGCTTCATGACGCCAGCCATGTCTGGATAAACAACAACATGCGCAAATTCTCCGGCCGCGTCAGCACCGCCCATCAACGGGTACATAGTGAACCAGCCAATGTTTCCTAGTCCTTCAGGGTAATTTGCAGCCACCTCAGCGTGTACTTTGTTCAAATCGTCATGTGAAACCCCTTCACGACGCGTGCACCAGTTCCATGTCACCATGCGAGAGTCGTCGGCATTAATCGCCTCGACATCCGCCCAGTTGGTAAACATAGCGGCGAACTTCACGTTGCAGGTTGCCGTCTCTCGCCACTCAGCATTGAGTTTTTGCCCCTCTTTGGTCGACATCCACTTATCCCAACCTGTCCCGGAATTATCGAAATCCGTTATCAAAAACTCGACAAAGTCAGCGTAGTACGGATTCGCAGGGTTGTTATGGGTTGCGAAGGGATACTGACGAACAAGCGCGACCTCGGCGTCATTTTTAGTGGCCCATTTTCGATAACGCGCAGAAATAGCATCATAGTCACGCATGCTCTTGCCTTCGTTTAGGGTGCACAACTGCACTTGAACCGACATCGGCTCCGAAGGGTCCATTCCGCCTGTAAAGGTGTCGCCACTTTGCGCCGCTACGAAAGGCGCCAAAACAGATACCACTGAGCCCAATACAACTTGTTTTACTTTTTTCATTGTTTTGCTCCAGTTTATTATTCTAGGAGCTCAAGTCGTCCGCGAGGTGGAACCGCAAACGCCGCCCCCACAAGCGACCGTATCGGTTGAATGTGACATTTTTATTTCACAGCTTCTTTGGCAATTTCTGCGGCAGTCTGATTTGTCGCTTTTGGATCTAGCTCGCACCTTACAACTCCTTCATTTATCGCTCTTCAGGCCCGAAAGATGCCGAAATTAGATGCCTCCAGCACGGGGCCTTAAATGAATACGGACAACTGACCACCAACAGTCAAACCGCAATCAAGCGCTCTCGCATGTCCAAATTAAAAGCGCTTTAGCATCATAAAATTTATTACCAATTCACAGAAAGAGGCATGACCCGACCGCCCCTAGTGTTTATTTTTTGTACAGAAAACTCCCTGTAATGTCATTTTCTTGAAACGGATTCCAACCTACGCTCGCGCCTTATTGTAATTAACCTTAAATAAGCACGTGAGGAGACTTCCATGCAGCGGCTATTTACGACACACGCATCCCTATTATCTTCGCTTCTGACCCTTACAGCCTGCGGTGGAGGCGGCGGCTCGGCCAATAACGATGGCGTCATTGAAGTCGTAGCGCCGCCACCAGAACCCGTTTTTACTCTTATAGGCACGGTTGACTCTTCTCTTGGCGAAGGCAGTGATGTTTTTGTCGATCTCGGCAACCAACGCTTTTCTGCAACCATAGATTCGCAAGGACGCTATGAACTAGAGATTGACTCCGACGCCTCGAATGCTCTTGTTAGCGTTAATGCTCGTGGTAACGGCGATCAAGAAAACATCGCCTTCGCGAGCGCTCTTGGTGATCTGGAAACTCTGAAAGCATTAGCGGGAAATGACGCACGACTGACGAGTGATGAGCTTTCAGCCGTAGACATCACAAGCGTTACAACCGCGGCGGTTGGCCTTGCGACAATCGAAAACAATGGGGTATTTCCGTCGACATTTGCCGAGTGGCGATCAAACAACCTCAACGTCAACTCCGAAGAGATGCTGATTGCCTCCGCCGCTATTGAGTTGGCTGTGGCAGATCCCGCGATGCAGTCGATGATACTGGCTGACGATGCGTCAACGATGGACCTTGTCACCTCGGTTGATCGTCTTTACTCCGTCGTATCGTCGATTCAATCGGATGACCCTGAAACGCTTCCCTCCGCGAAGCAAGCAACCGTTGCTAAAGCAGCTACAAACTTGGCGAGCCGACAGGATCCGTTAGACAGGCTATTTATTTATGAGCCGGGTTACCGCTCGCTCGCCCTTCAATTTTATGCCGACGGTAGTGGAGTTGAATTTACAAACGCTCGCTTAGGTCAGGAACCCTTCTTTTGGACCCAGACGGACAATGAAGTCCTGCTTAGTTACGATGATTGGGTCGTCGACGCTCGCATTGTCATGATCGATACCGATGGCGACAGCATAGAGGAGGAGGTTTATGAAGAAACGGTGCGTAAAAGTACAACGCTCACCTTCGTGGCTGAGGGAGACGGCTATGACGTCGTAAACATCCAAACCCAACACATCAAGCGGTATCCCGAAGTCTCAGCAATACTTCCTGAAGTAGAAGTTGATCATGACGGCACGAAAGGTGCAGGCCGAGGATCCAAGGCTTTCTACACAGCGAATGGTGATATGTTCTCTTCGCCCTCTGACATCGAGGAATGGATCCTGCCCATACCGGGTCGATTCTTCGAAGACTACCCTGATGGTTTGTTCTTTCGAAGCGATATCACCTTTGACTTTGTCTTCTTTGATCCTGCAAACGTTGGTGCGGGAGCCGAGCTTGGTAGCTTCGATTGGCAAACCAACACAGAAGGTCACCTACTGATCACCACTGAGACTTCACGGTCTCTCGAGTTCATTCCCTTCGGTAAGTTATTACTCGGTGTCGTCGAAAAGGATGACGCCGGCAACGTCATAGGAATGAGTGTCGGGAGAGGAGGCAAACGCGTTGCTAATGCGAACGACATCACACCCGGCATTTATAGCTTGGAGTGGAGTTGGCTTAGTGACGCGAACTCACGCTTCTGGATCAATATCAACGAAGATGGCACCGCAAAGAGTACATGGACCTTTGATGACAATGGCGACGGCGTCGTGACGACCAGCGAGGCAATCACTTATACAGGCGATTGGGACAATCAGTTCGAACAGATGATTATCAATCTTTATCGCCGCACCGATCGCGACGATAAATCGTTGTGTCCATCAGCGGATACCGAGGGTTGCGTCCTCTATAACAAGCGCTACTGGGACATGATCGACGTGGACGGAGGCCGCTTTGTGATGGGGCACACCCATAACTTCTTCGACTACCTTGACGACTATCAGACTCGTTACGTGCTAGATACTCGCCATTGGGTCAAGTTGGAAACGGCACCTTTGTCAGTCGTAGAGGACTAACCTTGCGATCTGTACACGCTTAAAGGTTCCCGCAGTAGACCCTTTGATGCTGCGGGAGCGTCACTCTGCGAGTAACGTAAATGGAACTCTGGCACTACGGTGGCTGGATTGACCTGGTTGCATCAGACCTCTGTCGTTAACAGTCAGCGACCGATGCTTTATGAGGGTCAATCGCTGGTCAGGTGAGCGATTTTCTTTTCTTTTTTTCTTTGGTTTGCTTTGCCGCTTATTAGTGCGCCATCCCGTGCACTATTCCATATGCGGCCTCGGCTTAGGCAAGCGAATAAGAAAGGCTATCGAATACCGTTGTCAATTGGAGTCAAGGCTCGCCTGAGCCGGAGAAGGCGTCTTCGATTGCAGGAACAAAGCAATCGCAATGAGCATCATGCCTATACTCTGAAGCGGTGTGAAATCAGCACCGAGAATCACCCATGCGATCAATGCAGAAAATGCTGGCACAGCTGCCAGCCATGCGCTGGCTTCAGTTGCTGTGCGCTGTGACAGTGCCCGAAACCAAAGACCAAAAGAGACCACGCTGGCAGGGATAGATAGCCAAAGCAACCAAAGAGCATCAACACTCGCCTGAGGAATCCATAGTGTTGGTCCGTTCCAAGCTAGCGTGAAGGCCCCCAGGAACATCGTTCCCACCAACATTTGCTGCGCATTAAATCGCCAACCTCCGGCAATCTCTTGTTTTTTTGATAGGAGCGTTGCAAACGTCCAAGAGAGTGCAGCCATCAGGCTAAGCAAAACACCAGAGTGACTGGCCTGAACATCGTAACTCACCGGCATGGTCAGCAAATTGGTAACTAGGATCAACCCCACAAACCCCAGTGCTAGAGCAAAGACCAAGGCTCTGCTTGTCTGCCGACGACCGATGAACATTTCATAGCCCGCAACCATGAGCACGTTGCTAAAAACAATTGATGCGACAACCGCCGGAGCTTCAGAGCCAAGCGCAACGTGTACAGGCGCCATCACACCAAAGGTTTGAAAAAAAACCGATAAGCGCAGCGACTCGCCAGGGCACAAGAGGCTCACCCGTGTTGCGGAGCAACCCGACCATAGCCCATGCGACAAGCGATGCTATTAAAAATCGCATCGACACTAAAGAGAGCGCGTCTGCGCCACTAACCAATAAGACTGCTGCCGACGGAAAGCTCGACCCCATGAGTAAGGTGGAGAGCAATATCGTCGGCAAAAAACCCTTGAGTCGAGAATCGAGCATGAGGTAGACCGGCTAAAGTGCAGTCATTTCATCCGCAGAAACGGTGGGTTTGTAGTTCGGACGTGGGGAGCCAGAACCCGCCTGCTCAAACGCCAACCCAACTGACAGCAACAAAGAATCTTGGTCACGGTCACCCATGAATGAGACTCCCACCGGCACTCCGGCGATTGTTCCCGCGGGAACTGTCAGGTTCGGATAACCACTCACCGCGGCCATAGACCCCGCGCCCGCCCAAGCCGGCCAAACATCACCGTTCACCACATCAGCTCTGGGCGACACAGGCCCACTGGGTCCCATCAGGACCTGAACATTGTACTTTTCAAGAAGTGCGTCGATCCCGTTTTCGCGCGTTACTGTGCGAATCAACGCTAACGCTTCTCGGTATTCGTCGCTCTCAAGCGAAGGGGCCTCTAGAGAAGACTCCAGAATGTCTTGCCCGAAAATTGCCTGCTCGATGGCCGCATTCTCTTCATTAAAAGACACTACATCCGCAAGACTGCGCACAGGAATATCTGCAGGTGACCCAGAAAGATAGGCATTTAGATATGCCTTGAATTCCGACTCCAACACCAGACGAGACGCTTTCCAGTACTCCGGCGGTGTTGCATGCTCAGCAATGCTGACTATCTCCGCTCCCGCGGCTTCCATCCGTGCAATCGCCGCATCAAGTTGCGCGTTAAGTCTCGGGTTGTCATTGCGCGCAAAGTCTAAAAACCCGATTCGCATCCCCTTAACTACTGAAGGATCGAGCGACTCGAAATAGTTGTTCTCCCAACCCGTCATACCGTCGAGCATGAGCGCCGCGCCGCTCACCGACTTAGTGATAGGACCCGCCGTGTCCTGGGTGGCGGCAATAGGAACAATATGATCGATAGACAAAAGACCGTGCGTGGGCTTCAAACCCACAACGCCATTAACCTGGGAGGGACAAATGATCGAACCGTTGGTCTCCGTCCCAACAGTGCCACTTGCCAAGCTCGCTGCAGCTGCCGCTGCTGAGCCAGAGCTAGAACCACAAGCTTGGCGGTCTAAAACGTGAGGGTTCTTAACCAAACCACCCACTGCCGACCAACCAGAGACCGAGTGAGAAGAGCGGAAGTTCGCCCACTGACTCAGGTTAGTCTTCCCCAAGATGATTGCACCAGAGCTGCGCAGGGCGGCAACAAGCGGGCTGTCTCGTCCTGTAAGGTTATTGATTAAAGCCGTGGAGCCCGCGGTCGTTGCGAGCGCATCTTTCGACTCAATGTTGTCTTTGAGCAACACCGGGATACCGTCCAGGGGGCTTAGCAGCTGTCCAGCTTTGCGTCGGGCATCACTCTCGCGCGCAAGGTCTAGACTATTCGGATTGACCGAGATCACGGCGTTGAGTGTGGGCCCTGATCTATCGATAGTTTCAATACGATCCAAGTAAGCTTGTACGACTTCAACCGATGAAAGCGTGCCCTGAGCAAGTTGATTACTAACAACGGGCAAGGTCATGGTAACAACATCAGGAGATGCAACAGCAGACTGTACTGCTTTGCCGGACTCCGAATCATTTGAAACACCACAGCCTAAAAGCATGACAAGGATGGATGTTGTAGCAGTTATTTTTTTCATAAAGACAGTCTCATGTTTCTACACAGTCGTCTCGAGTTCTGAAGCCCTAAAGCCCTAATCTACACTCAGAACGTCGCACAAAGATGCGACGACTTTCACTTAGCGTCATCGAAGATCGACATGATGGTGTTTCGAACACCCCCCACTGTTTCTGGTGTCTCATTAATAACGCGAGTGTGAAGATCTTCGGTATTAAATGCCGGCCAATCTGAAGAACCAGACCTATTGGGATTCCCCGTCTTCGCGAACTGAGTCCAATGATCGACAATCTGGTCTGAGACTTTGCGGTCAGCCTCATTCCAGTCGTAGCCCACTTTATCCAGCGTGCCAAAGACGTACGCCAAATCGCCTGAATGATAGGCACCACCGCTGCGCGGTCCACCCTCGAGTTCTAGGAAAGGTTGATCGGGCATATAGATATGAAACGACGGCGGCACGTGGTCCATAAAATAGAGGAATGTGTCCTGTCCGGCTTCTGCATGGTAGGACGCCCATAACCGTTTGCCGTGAGCCATGAATAAATCCGTAGAGATCGCGTGCTGTAACTCGCCCGGGCTCATGTTTTCTGCGTCGTACTGAGCAACGAGTTCATCGGCGCGATCACCAGCCACATAAGCCAAAAACCCTCTGAACTCAGGCTCCGTCAGACCGTTATTGATCGGGAAAAGCTCGTGCCCCTCATTGGCTAGAAAGCCCAGCATGAGCGGTATTTTACTTTGCTCACCTGCCGCAAACGCCTCGTCGGGCCACTTTGGGAGCACATTGCCGTCAATCGTAATGCGGCTACCCGACTCCCAATCTGAGGCTCCCATTGCCTCGAGTAGCGCATCAGGCTCAGCGGCTCTTAGGCTCTCGATAGAAGAAACGCCCATAGCATCAACCAGCGCTCGCCCACGCTCGAACCCATTAGCATCAACTTTGGTTAACGGGTTAACACAGGCCGCTGACTGACCAATGGCTTTATGAAACAGTCCTTGAGCCGCGGGAGCCGTCATGAGCGAGCACACGCTTTGGGAGCCTGCAGACTGCCCAAAGATCGTGACGTTGTTTGGGTCCCCGCCGAGCGCACCAATGTTGCGATTCACCCATTGAAGTGCGGCAATTTTATCCATCAATCCGTAGTTCCCGGATGCGCCCGCCTGGGTCTCCGTGGAAGCTTCAGCCGATAGCCATGGGTGCGCCAAGAAACCAAGTGGCCCCAAGCGGTAATTAATAGTGACCACCACCACATCACGCTGAGCAAGTGTGGTGCCGTCAAAAATCAACGAGTGGCCCTGACCACTCACGTGCGAGCCGCCGTGAAACCAGACCATAACCGGCTTTTGATCTGCCGTCCCTGATGTCCAAACGTTGAGATAAAGACAGTCCTCTGAGACAGGAAAGTCCTCTCGACGCCATACAAAGGACGATGAATGACGCGGCTGGTAGCAGCTGTCCGCAAAGGTATCTGCCGACCTGACACCCGCCCACGCAACCGGCGCTACGGGTGCTCGCCAACGCAAATCGTCAACGGGTGGTGCCGCATACGGAAGCCCCCGATAGACCGTAATCGACTCATCATAAGGAGAGGCAACCCCCGTTACCTGTCCCTCAGTAAGCTGTTTTATCTCGGGCTCTGCAACGGCCACGTCTTGAGTGTTAGCTCCGCAGCCAACTAGCTGCGAGGCAAACGCTAGAAGGACTGGCGCCGCAATGAATTTGATTGACCGCTTCGACCCTTTTGACCCCCTCGCCCTCTTTAAAACCGCAGTTCCGCTCTTGTCGTTTTTATTCTCTGAACTGGCATCGCCGGCCATGTCGATTACCTCTTGGCTAGTAGTTTGGTGGTTTGAATATCAAGCTTTTACCAAGGGGCGCTATTAATCCCCGCAGAGCCCTTGCATTACCGCAACTTCATGGCGAACCGCCTCGGGGGAACCTAAAAGTTGGCGATTGAAGCCGATCCGTTTGAACCAGTAGTGAAGGCCCACTAAGTCAGTAAACCCCATACCCCCGTGCACTTCTGTGCTTGTCTTAGCTACAAATTGACCAACCTCTGACAAATGCGCCTTGGCATGACAAGCCGTCGCCGCCGCATCCTCCGCGGCCTCATCAAAGGCATGGCCCGCATACCAAACAAAGGCGCGACAGGGCTCTAACTGCGATGCCATTTCGGCGCACATATGCTTCACGGCCTGGAAGGAGCCAATCGCACGATTGAACTGCTTTCGATCGAGAGAGTACGCAACCGCTTGATCAAGCATGTACTGCGCAGCACCCAGAGTATCTGCTGCTTGAATAGCGCGCCCGCGATAAAGGGTGTCTCGCACCAACTGCGCATCGTCTGTCACAAGACAAGCAGGCGTCTGATCAAAATTAAGCTCACAAACGCTGCGGGTGGTGTCTATGGTCGTGAGCAAGGTTCGGTCAAGATGCTCACTTTCAACCATGAAGGTACGACCGTCTGCTAGGGCAACCAAATAGGCATCGGCACTCGCGTCGAGGGCATATAAGCTCTGACCACTTAGTTTGGAGGCGGACTCTGTAACCGCGCCTTTTCTGCTGCCCACGAAGTCACTGAAGGCAATACCTACTCGATAGTCGCCACTTGCCATCCCCGCAAGCGGATCAGTCGCACCAGAGTGATTCAGCAAATGCGCTGACATAACAGCAGTACTTAAGAACGGTCCGGGACAGGCGGCGTAACCCATAGCTTCTGCAATGGCCACCGCATCGAGCATGCCAAGCTCTGCACCGCCATGGGCTTCCGGAATGATGATGCCGGCCAAACCCATGTCCGCGAGACCACGCCAAATGTCGCTGTCAGATTGCTCGCCCGACGCAATCTTTCTCACGGCGTCGATGGAAACCTCGGATGATAGATACTTTCTGACGCTGTCATCGAGGAGCAGTTGATCTTGTGATAATCCAAATTCCATTTGTTACCCCTCCTCTTACTTGGCGCCCGCGGCCGGAATCTTTGGCGCTATTTTCGGTTCTACTTTTTTCGGCTCTACTTTCGGCTCTTTGGGCATGCCGAGTCCGCGCTCGCTAATAATATTTTTCTGAATTTGCGAGGTGCCGCCGCCAATGATCAGTCCGAGATAGAACATGTATTGGTACTGCCAGGACCCGCGGCCGCGCACGTGTGGATTATCACCGTAGCTAAGACCAATCTCTCCCATGACGTCGATACCCAAGCATTCGATCTCATGACGCAGCTCGGTGCCAATGAGCTTTACGATCATGCCGGCAAGGCGAACATCTTGATTGCGATTAATTTTGGCCGAGAGCAATCGCATGTCGTTGTACTGCATAGCGAGTACGCGTCCTTCGAGTTTCAGGAGACGATCTCGAAAGACAGGGTTATCGATGATCGCTGCGCCGTTGATGCTCTCCTCCCGCATCAGGCGCTTTACCCCGTTCAAGCGATTCATTGCCGCGTCGGGCGTCGCCAGTGACCCGCGCTCATGCCCCAAAATCGCGTTCGCTACCTGCCAGCCCTGACCGCGTTCCCCCACGATTTGATGCTTCGGCACGCGCACGTCTGTAAAAAAGACTTCGTTGAAGTTGGCGTCACCGGTCATATCAACGAGCGGTCTAATTTCAATGCCCGGCGTGTCCATGCGGAATAATAAAAACGAAATGCCTAGATGCTTGGGCGCATCAGGTTCGGTGCGAACAAGGCAGAATATCCAGTCAGCATGGTGCGCGGTGCTGGTCCAGATTTTCTGTCCGTTGATAACCCATTCATCACCATCAAGCTCAGCTTTAGTAGTGAGACTGGCCAAGTCACTTCCGGCACCGGGCTCGGAATAACCCTGACACCAAATCATTTCCGCGCGAATGGTCGGTTCGACAAATGCCTTCTTCTGCTCCTCCGTGCCCATCTCGAGTAGAACCGGCGTCAACATCGTCACGCCCTGACCGTTGAAACCACGGTGCATACGCTCTGCACCAAACTCTTCAGCAATGATTCTAGATTTGATGATATCTGGCTCGGCGCCATACCCTCCGTACTCGCGAGGGATCGTTCGGCTGTGATAGCCGTTCTCAATAAGGAGTGCCTGCCAATCTCGCATGGCTTGGCTCTTGATGCCATCTCCCGCCTGAGGCTGCTTATCTTTGTTTTCTCTTATGAACGAGCGCACTTCCTCTCGAAAAGCGTCGTACTCGCTGCCGTATGACAGATCCATTCTCTACCTCTCGTATTTTTCTTTGACAGTACCACATAGAAACGCACTCGAACGGATCGGCTTACTAACGTGAGCGCACCATCTGTCGTATCCTGCGTCCCTTACTGCATGAGACAACCATTATCGTGGATCTTATCCATCAATACCTGCCGCTGTGGATGTTTATCATCCTTATGGTCTCCACTCCCGGGCCTGCCAATATGCTGTTGATGTCGGCCGGCGCTCAGCAGGGCCTGACGCCCACCTTGCCATTTATTGCAGGGCTGACCGCAGGAAAACTCGCACTCAATATCGCTTTAGGGTTGGGGTTGATGGGTTTGCTTCAGGCCAATCCCACCATCGCCACTGTCTTTGTCTATGGCTCCGCAGCGTATATGGCCTACTTAGCACTTCGCAATTGGACGCCGCCCGCTCCGGGTAGCAAGAGTGCAAGCTTTACGTTTGTCTCGGGTAGCGTTGTCCACCCGCTCAGTCCAAAGACCTGGATGATGGCTACGCTTGCTATCACACAATTTGCCGACAGCTTTGCATCGGTTGAGGAACGTCTGCTTGTTGTTCCCCTCAGTTTTCTGGTCGCGCAGGTCTTTTTTGCTCTCGTGTGGTGTGGATTGGGCGTCCTGATGAGTCGCGCCTTTGAGCACAACATTGTGATACATCGAACATTGATTTTATTAACGCTCGGCGTCATCGTGTGGGCCGTCTTACAGTAAGTCGTCAGAGAACGATCGCTATGAATTTGACTAGTCCTAACACCTCTCGCCGCTCAGCGCTTAAGCTGCTAGCTGCGACCGCGGTTGCACTCCCCAATCTTGCATGGAGCGCCGTTCAGGCAATGCTACCCGCAGGTAAGCGCCGGGCGAGCTTCGTTGAACACAATGACTTGCCCTTGGCACTTGAGACAGCTCGAGACGCCTACGGGCAGGGGCCCATCACACCGATCAGCCAGTTTTTCGTTCGCAATAATCTACCGATGCCGGACTCAGAAATCATTACAGATCCCGACATATGGACTGTCCAAGTAACAGGCTGTCAGTCCGAGGGCGAGTTGACACTTTCTGACCTGAAATTACTACCGACCACAACAGTCGCCGCAGTCTTGCAGTGCTCTGGCAACGGCCGTGCTTTCTTCGATCACAAGCCCTCGGGCTCACCCTGGGCTGTGGGCGCCGCCGGTTGTGCGCTCTGGACCGGCGTTAAAGTCGCTGACGTCCTCGCGCAGTTTGGCGGGCCGAGCGATGGTATGACCTATCTGACCGGGACTGGTGGAGAGCCTCTACCCGCGGGGATAGACCCTCAGACGGTCGCAGTAGAAAGATCTGTGCCCTTAACAAAGGGCCTAGACGATTGCTTACTCGTTTGGGAAATGAACGGTGAGCCACTGCCTCTCGTCCATGGCGGACCCGTTCGACTATTGGTGCCAGGCTACTTTGGTGTGAACAATGTGAAATGGTTGAAAACCCTCGCTGCAACCACTGGTGAATCCTCGAATAAAATCCAGCAATCGGGTTATCGCATGAGACCCGTTGGAGAGAGCGGTAATGCGAGCCATCCTTCGATGTATCGTATGCCGGTAAAGTCATGGATTAACAGTCCCGGTGCCAACGGGCAGCCCATCGCTCCAGGACGACACCGGATTTTTGGTGTCGCCTTTTCAGGTGAGCGGGGCGTTGAGCGAGTAGAAGTCTCGACCGACGGCGGAAAGCGTTGGCAAGAGGCCAGTCTTTATGGGCCTGACTTAGGTGTGAACGGCTGGCGCACCTTCTCTTTGGATACAGAGCTTGGTATCGGGCAATACCAACTCGTGAGTCGCGCTACCGATACCCGGGGCGATACTCAGCCCGCTGACTTCCCGCCCAATCAACGGGGTTATGGGCACAATGGTTGGCGTGACCATGGCTTATCGATAACCGTCAGCGAGACAGCACACACACCTCAGCACTCTGAGAATGCCGTTGATGGAAAAACGTCAGCATTGATAACTGCAGGCTCCGTCGCCACATCGGCCAGTGTAGTAAGTCGCATGGACTCGACAAACTTGCCGAAAGATCACGCTTCAGAACCGGGCTTGGGCTATCAGCTTTTTAACAACGCGGCTCAACCGCCCTGCGGCGCTTGCCATAGTCTGGAAGCCGCCGGTGCTAAGGGTGTGGTTGGTCCTAATCTTGATGAACTCAAGCCCGACGCACAGCGCATAAGAACAGCGCTTGCTCAAGGGGTTGGGGCAATGCCGGCCTACGCTGATCAGCTTACCGATGCAGAGGTCACTGCGTTGGTGAAGTTCATCACCTCGACTCAGTGACGCGCACTTGTCGCTTGGATGGCGTTGAGAAATTCGCAGAGTTCAGCGTCCGGGTGCGCTTGAACGGTAACCTCGTTTGAAACCACGAGCGATTGCTGACTGGAACTCCAAGCAGGCCAAGATACTTTGGGTTGGACCTGAGCTTTTA
>OCRG01000070.1_pt1 | contig 15284 bp, 13 predicted proteins | sample 1535071 | NCBI WGS metagenome assembly OCRG01 (sample SAMEA3275605, study PRJEB22092) | marine metagenome | biome: ENVO:00000447; feature: ENVO:00002042; material: seawater | collected 2014-06-22T16:30:00+00 | depth 0 m
TGGAGATCGCTTTACCGGAAGGTCAGTCGGCAGAACAATTAAACCAAGCTGTGGGTCAAAGTGATATCCAATCTGATGATGTAAATGCGGCTGATGCTAACTTTGATACGCAAACCCAGTCAGCAATCGATAGTCTGTTTAACGATGGTCAAGAACGCCAAGTCGCGGATGAATTTGATCTTAAGTGGAATCTTGTGGATACCTATTTAGACATGGGTGACAAGGATGGTGCGCTGCAGCTGTTGCATGAGCTCATTGAAGAAGCGCCTGAAGAGTTGCGTGATGAAGCTCGTCGCTTATTGAAGGAGCTTGAGTAAGGATGCGCATTGCGCTCGGCGTTGAATATGACGGAAGTCGCTTTCATGGCTGGCAAGCGCAAGAAGAGGGTGTGCGTACGGTTCAAACCTCACTTGAACAAGCCCTAGCGAAAGTCGCAAACCATCCTGTTCGTGTCGTTTGTGCAGGTCGAACGGATACCGGTGTGCATGGTTTAGGTCAGGTGGTTCATTTCGATACCGATGCGCAACGTACCTCAAGAAATTGGGTGCTTGGTTGTAACGTCAATCTGCCTGATGATGTTAGCGTGACATGGGCGAAAGAGGTCGATGAAGACTTCAGTGCACGCTTTTCGGCGATTAGTCGCAAGTATCGATATTTTATTCTGAATCGAACTGCACGCTCGGCGCCATTGGCTGGCCGTGTTACCTGGATTCATCGCCCCTTAAATGCAGATCTTATGCATCAAGCGGCTCAGGCTTTGGTGGGAGAGCATGACTTTTCGAGTTATCGGGCCCTGGGTTGCCAGGCAAAAAGTCCGATCAGAACGTTACATTCCATTTCGGTGGAGCGTCGAAATGAGTTTATCGTGATGACTGTGCATGCGAATGCATTCTTGCATCACATGGTGCGCAATATTGCCGGTGTGTTGATGGCGATTGGACGTGAAGATCAGCCAGCCGATTGGGCGAAGACGGTTCTAGAGCTGCGTGATCGGACCTTGGGCGGTGTGACATCACCTCCGGAGGGTTTGTATTTTGAGCAGGTCGAATATCCTGCGGAATATGATTTACCTACGGCATCAACGAGCGGATTTCCCATTCAGCCATAATTGACCTGATCACACCCTGAATTAACGGTGGTTTTGCATCGTCAAGCAGGGTGCTTTTCCTTCATAATAAGTGTCTTATGCGAACTCGAATTAAAATCTGCGGAATTACCTCGGTTGAAGACGCTTTGGCGGCGGCTCGCTTGGGTGCAGATGCGATCGGCTTGGTGTTTTATCCGCCCAGTCCGCGTTATGTCGAGGTAGAGCAAGCAGCCGAGATTGCAGCAGCCTTGCCACCGTTTGTGACTACGGTGGCCTTGTTTGTGAATGCTGATGAGCAAACCATTGCAGATGTGGTCTCGCGTGTGCGCATTGATTTGATCCAGTTTCACGGTAATGAATGCAAAGATTACTGCGGCTTGCACCAACGTCCTTACATCAAGGCGGTGCGCATGAGTGATGATGTCGATCTGGATAAACAGCTCAACGATTTCTCACAAGCGCGTGGCTTGTTGCTAGATACTTACAAAGCCGGTGTGCCAGGTGGCACGGGCGAACAATTTAACTGGGACCGCGTCCCCGCACATGTTGCTGACAAGATTATCTTGGCAGGTGGTTTAACCCCAGAAAATGTGAAAGACGCAGTGGCGCAGGTTCATCCTTATGCTGTTGATGTCAGCGGTGGTGTGGAATCTGTGCCTGGTAAAAAAGATACAGAAAAAATGGCCCGCTTTATTGAAGCGGTGCGTAGTCAAGAGAGCAGATCATGAAACTGACCGATCTACCTGATGCATCAGGACACTTTGGCCCTTACGGTGGCGTATTCGTTGCTGAAACTTTGATGGAGCCGATTGATGAGCTTCGTCATGCGTATGAAAAGTACATGAAAGATCCAGAGTTCCTCGCGGAGCTTGATGTGGATCTTAAGCATTACGTCGGACGTCCTTCACCGATTTATCACGCAGAGCGTTTAAGCCGTGAGTTAGGTGGTGCGCAAATCTATCTCAAGCGTGAAGATTTAAATCACACCGGTGCACATAAGGTGAATAACACCATCGGACAAGCCTTATTGGCAAAGCGCATGGGTAAAACGCGCATTATCGCTGAGACAGGTGCGGGTCAGCACGGTGTGGCAAGCGCCACAGTCGCTGCACGTCTAGGATTGGAATGTGTGGTTTACATGGGTGCGGTGGATGTCGCGCGTCAAGAAGCAAATGTTTATCGCATGAAGTTATTGGGCGCAGAAGTGCGTGCAGTATCTTCAGGTTCTAAGACCTTAAAAGATGCTTTGAATGAAGCAATGCGTGATTGGGTATCGAATGTAGATAACACGTTCTACATCATTGGTACCGTCGCAGGTCCTCATCCATATCCTGCGATGGTGCGTGATTTCCAAGCGGTGATTGGTCGCGAATCGCGCGCTCAGATGATGCAAATGACCGGTCGCCTACCAGACAAGCTTGTTGCGTGTGTTGGCGGTGGTTCTAATGCGATCGGTTTATTCCACCCGTTTATTGATGATGCTGAGGTTGGCATTGTGGGTGTTGAAGCTGCAGGTAGCGGCCTAGATTCAGGTATGCACGCAGCGCCTTTGTGCGCAGGCAAGCCAGGTGTACTGCACGGTAACCGTACCTATCTGATGGAAGACACCAATGGTCAGATTATTGAAACGCATTCAATCTCAGCTGGTTTGGATTACCCGGGTGTGGGCCCTGAGCATGCATGGTTAAAAGATACCGGTCGTGCTGAGTATGTGGCCGTGACAGATGCTGAGGCGTTAGATGCGTTCCACCGTTTGACGCGCACAGAAGGTATTATTCCTGCCCTTGAAACAAGCCATGCCATTGCGCAGGTGATCAAGATGGCGCCTACCATGAGTAAAGACCAAAGCATTCTGGTAAATCTTTCTGGTCGTGGCGACAAAGATATGCACACGGTTGCTGCGAAAGAAGGATTGACGATATGAGTCGTATTGCGGGCTGTTTTGCCGCTCTTAAAGAAAACAATAAAACGGCACTTATTCCTTTTATCACCGCGGGTGACCCTCAGCGTGAGGTGACTGTGCCATTGATGCATACCTTGGTAGAACAGGGTGCAGACATCATCGAATTGGGCGTGCCTTTCTCGGATCCAATGGCAGATGGCCCTGTTATTCAACGTGCCAGTGAGCGTGCGCTTGAGAACAACATGTCATTAGGTGATGTATTGGAAGTCGTTACCGAATTTCGTAAAACCAACTCGGCTACGCCAGTTGTCTTGATGGGTTATCTCAACCCAATCGAAATCATGGGCTACGAAGCCTTTGCTGCTGCTGCGCAAACTGCGGGTGTTGATGGCGTACTGACAGTGGATATTCCACCAGAAGAAGGTAGTGATTTAATCAATGCGATGCGTGCGCATGAGCTTGATCCGATTTATCTCTTGGCACCGACCTCAACCGAAGAGCGCATTCGTAAAATCACCTCTACCGCCAGTGGCTTCGTTTATTACGTTTCCTTGAAAGGCGTTACCGGTGCGGCGAATTTGGATGTTGATGCGGTGTCGGCAAAGCTCGATGCCATTCGTCAGACCACCGAAATGCCGGTTGGTGTAGGTTTTGGTATCAAAGATGCGGCAACTGCCAAGGCGATGGCGGCAATTGCAGATGCGGTTGTTGTGGGTAGTGCGATTGTTCAGCGGGTTGAAGATAATGCCGGGGATACCGCGGCAATTCAGGCGTCTGTCGGTGAGTTGATTGCTGAGATCCGTACCGCGATTGATGCCATTTAGGATCGATCTGCTGCTATAATTCAGCCATCTTTCACGAACACGTCGAGATCACCATGAGCTGGTTTGAAAAGTTAATGCCGAGCCGTATTCGCACCGAAGTGGCGAGTAAAAAGGGTGTTCCTGAGGGACTTTGGACCAAATGTCCTAGCTGTGAAGCGGTCCTCTACCGTAACGAGCTTGAGCGTAATGGCGACGTGTGTCCTAAGTGTGATCATCACATGCGTATCAATGCTCGTCGTCGTCTGGATTTATTCCTTGATGCGGAAGGGCGTGTTGAGATCGCTGAGAATCTCGAGTCAGCAGATCCGCTGAAATTTAAAGACAGCAAAAAATATCGCGACCGTGTGGTTTCAGCACAAAAAGTGACGGGCGAAAAAGATGCCTTAATCGTGATGCGCGGCACCTTACACAACAACCCTGTTGTGGCTGCCGCTTTCGAATTCTCTTTCATGGGTGGTTCGATGGGCTCTGTGGTTGGTGAGCGTTTTGTCCGTGCAGTGAATGCAGCGTTAGAAAATAACTGTCCGTTGGTGTGTTTCGCGACCTCGGGTGGTGCGCGTATGCAAGAGTCTCTGTTCTCATTGATGCAGATGGCAAAAACCTCAGCAGCTCTGAATCGCTTATCAAAACGCGGCTTACCGTTTATTTCTGTTTTGACCGATCCAACAATGGGTGGTGTATCCGCAAGTTTTGCGATGTTGGGTGATCTCAATGTTGCAGAGCCGAACGCATTGATTGGTTTTGCAGGTCCTCGCGTTATTGAGCAAACGGTTCGTGAAAAATTACCTGAAGGCTTCCAGCGTTCTGAATTCCTCCTTGAGAAAGGTGCTATCGACATGATCGTCGACCGTCGTGAGATGCGTGACCGTCTCAGCAACGTGTTGATGATGCTGATGCAAAAGCACAAGTCGGCATAAAGTGTCTGCTAAGTCGCTCGAGCAATGGCTCGATTGGCAACTCGAACTCCATACCAAAGAAATTGATCTAGGCCTCGATCGGGTGTCGCGTGTGTGGCAAGCGATGGGAGCGCCAACTATTGCCGATAAGGTGATTACGATTGCCGGTACTAATGGGAAAGGATCAACCGTCGCTTTTTGTGAGGCGATTTATCACGCAGCGGGTTATCGCGTTGGGTGTTATACCTCGCCGCACCTACTGCGTTACAACGAACGTATTCGTTTAGACCATCAACTGGCTAGCGACGAACAAATCGTTTCTGCCTTTGAAGCGATTGATCAAGCACGTGGCGAGATTCCTTTAACTTATTTTGAATTCGGCACCTTGGCTGCATTGTGGCTGTTGGCGCAAAGCCAGATGGAGGTCGCCGTCTTAGAGGTGGGTTTGGGTGGTCGTTTAGATGCGGTGAACATCATCGATGCAGACGTCGCAGTGATCACCAGTATTGGTTTGGATCATATGGACTGGTTGGGTGATTCGATCGCTAAGATTGGATTCGAAAAAGCGGGCGTGATGCGCAAAGGTCATCCTGCAGTGCTAGCAGCAAAAGATTTACCGCCGAGTGTTAAAGCGCATGCCGATAAAGTTGGAGCTAAGACGTTTATGCTTGGTGAGCAATATCACTTTGAACAAATTGCGGGCGGCTGGAGTTGGCAAGGTCAAAACAGAACGCGTCGTGCACTGCCGTTGCCAAGTATGCGCGGTAGTGTTCAGCTTCAGAACGCCGCAGCTGCGTTACAAGTTATTGAGTTGCTCGAAGACACTTTCCCAGTGGATCAAAATGCGGCCAAAAGCGGTTTGATAGATGCCAAGGTATTTGGTCGTTTTGATATCTATCAACACAAAGCTCGCTTTGTGGTGGATGTGGGTCATAACCCAGAAGCCGTCGGTCATTTGGCTTCACACCTTGGTGATTTGTTTGTGCCCGGTAAAGTTCATGCTGTCGTTGGGATGCTGAAGGATAAATCGATTGCTGAGACGCTGGCAGTTATAGCGCCTCGGATAGAGGAATGGCACTTGCTTGATCTGAGTGATAACCCTCGCGGCGCAACAGCTGAACGTCTTGCGGAATGCTTACCGGCAGAGTCACAAAAACAGAGCTATGCATCAGCTAAAGATGCCTTAGATGCTCTTGATACTGAGCTGAGTAGTGATGATTTAGTGGTGGTGTTTGGCTCCTTCCTGACGGTAGGTGCAACACTGGCATGGTTGGGCGAAATGCCTACCTAATCTGGGTATACTGAGGACATCAATTAGAAGGGTATATCACTGTGGATCAAACACTAAAACAACGTCTTGTCGGTGCAGCGGTTTTAGCTGCTCTCGTGGTGATTTTTGTGCCGATGTTGGTCGGTGATCCGGATGAGCATGTGATCGAAAAACCGGTGATTGCAGAGCCTGCCAAAATCGAACCCTTTGCTTCTGAGTTGTTATCTCAAGAAGTGGTGATCCCTGAGCGCACCAAGCCAGCCGAGGTTAATCTGACCGAACCTAAAGCACCTATAGCCGAGGCAAAACCGGTTGTGGAGCGTCCCAAAGTGGGTATCGAGGCATGGGTAGTGCAAGTGGGTAAGTTCTCGAATCGTGAGAATGCGCAGAAGCTTGTCGCGAGCTTGCGTAAGGCTGAGATGCAGACACCAGATCCCGAGGAAGAGACCATTTCGGGTAAGACGTCATACCGCGTGATTGTCGGACCATTCCTAAAGAAAACGCGTGCTGAAGGACTCGTCGAAGAGATTCGTAAAATCTCTGGTACCAAGGCATTTGTCACTAGTTTTCAATAGGGCATTTAGCCCTTCGCACGGCGCCAAGCTCTGATAAGATTGCGCCTTTCTTCATGAACCATTAGGAACTGCTCGATGCCTTGGCTCGATTACGCGCTGATCGCCATCTTGGTCGTTTCAACTCTGATTAGTCTTGCTCGCGGCTTTGTCCGCGAAGCTTTCTCTTTAGCTATCTGGATTGTGGCATTTTGGATTGCCTGGACTTTTTTCCGCGAGCTAGCGTTTCAATTTGAATCTTATGTCGATTCACCAACCGTTCGTTTAGGTGTGTCGTTTGCGCTATTGATGATCGCAGCGCTGTTAATCGGCGGTATGGTTAACTACCTCCTAATCCAACTCATCGAAAAAACCGGCATGAGCGGCACAGATCGCTTCATAGGCATGATCTTTGGGGTTGCTCGTGGTGTGTTGGTGATTTCCGTTCTTGTGTTGTTATCAGGTTTGACAACCTTACCTAAAGAAGCTTTTTGGACGGAGTCTCAGTTGATTCCTTATTTCCAAGAAATCGCTTTTTGGTTACGTGACTTATTACCGCAAGAGTATGCGGAGTATTTTCGATACACAGCCGTTGAATCATCCTTGAGGGAGATCGCCTAAGATGTGTGGCATCGTTGGCATTGTTAGCAACCAGCCCGTTAACCAAGAGCTCTACGATGCCTTGCTCGTATTGCAGCACCGAGGCCAAGATGCAGCTGGTATCGTGACGTGCGAAGGCGATCGTCTTAACTTGCGTAAAGATAATGGCTTGGCGCGTGACGTATTTGATACAAAGCACATGCTTAAGTTGCGCGGCAATATGGGGATCGCACACGTGCGTTATCCAACTGCGGGCAGTAGCTCATCTGCCGAAGCACAGCCGTTTTATGTGAATTCGCCTTACGGTATTACCTTGGCGCACAACGGCAATCTGACCAACTCGAAAGAGATTGAGAAAGAGTTGTTCGCTCAAGACCGTCGCCATATCAATACCGACTCTGATTCAGAGATTTTGTTGAATGTGTTCGCGCACGAGCTTGATGAGCAAGTGCAATCACTGACCATTGAGCCGGATGATGTTTTCCGTGCCGTTGAAAAAGTCCATAAGCGTTGTCGTGGCGGCTACGCTGCAGTGGCGATGATCCCTGGTTTTGGTGTGATTGCGTTCCGTGATCCTAATGGGATTCGTCCAGCTGTTTTTGGTACTCGTGAGTCAGCTGATGGCCAACCAGAATTGATGGTGGCATCGGAGAGTGTGGCGCTCGATACGCTTGGGTTTACTCGTGTGCGTGATATCGAGCCAGGTGAAGCGGTAATCTTCACAATGGATGGTCGTTTGTTCCATAAGCAATGTGCTGAGAACCCGCGTCGTTCACCCTGCTTATTCGAATTTGTTTACTTCGCACGTCCTGATTCAATAATCGATGACATCTTTGTACACAAAGCGCGTTTGCGTATGGGGCAGATGTTAGCTAAGAAGATTCAGCGTGAGATGGTGGATGAGCAGATCGATGCCATTATTCCGATTCCTGATACCAGTCGTACGTCTGCGATGGCGTTAGCTGAAGAGCTGGGCGTTCGTTATGCGGAAGGCTTCATCAAAAATCGTTATATCGGTCGCACCTTCATCATGCCGGGTCAAACCACGCGTAAAAAATCGGTACGTCAAAAGCTCAATCCCATTGATATTGAGTTCAAAGGTAAAAACGTTTTACTTGTTGATGACTCAATTGTTCGCGGTACAACCTCACGTCAAATCGTTCAGATGGCACGTGATGCGGGCGCAAAGAAAGTCTTCTTTGCTTCTGCGGCACCTGCGGTACGTTATCCAAATGTCTACGGTATCGATATGCCAGCCGCCAAGGAGCTGATCGCTCATGGACGCACGGATGATCAAGTAGGTGAGTGGATTGGTGCCGATCGTTTGATCTATCAAGATCTAGAAGACTTGATTGAAGCGGTACAGAAGAAAGGTAAGGCCTACGTTGATCGCTTTGATACGTCGGTGTTTGATAGTGACTATGTGACGGGTGATGTCACGCCTGAATATTTGCAGGCACTAGAAGATTCGCGTAATGACGATGCTAAATCACAACGTGAGTCATCAAGCCGAATTAATATCGTCGGCTTACATAACGATTAATCGTCTGAGCTAACTTTTCCGATCGCACAGCTAACAAAGCTTTTGGCTTTTGCAGTTGCTGCTTTCATGCCTTCGACACTGCCGCTTTCTGGATAACCCATCTTTAAAAGATGCGCCGCAATGGCATCGCGATCAAGATTCTCACCGTCAATCGATACCCTGCCGTTTTCGACATCGATCTCAACCGTTGAGACCCTAGCTTCATCCATCAGTCGTTTTTTGATGCTGTTAGCGCATCCACCGCATTTGATATTTTCGACTTGAATTGAAAGGCTCATTGTTTACCTCAGTGGGTAAGGGGGGCCAAGCGAAATTGGTCGTGGCAAGCAACGCAGGCAGCTGTAACTTTATTAAGTTCAACGAAGACGGGTTTTAAGTCGTTACTGACTGATGCATTCCTCAGACTTAGGGATAGATCATTTGCGGCTTTGTGCATGCTGGCACCAAGCTGACGCATTTCTACCGGCATAAAGCGTGCTGCATGATTGCCGTGTTCGCCGTGCTGATGGCCTTGGCCAAGTCCTTTATCGGCAGCATTAGCTGCAGCTTCGTAGTCGTCCTGAGCGAGAAAGCCCTGGATTTGATGAATAGCCCTTAGGTGATCACGCATTGATTTTAGGGTGGCGTGATAAGCCGGTGCAGGAAATTCCACCAATTGGCGTTCATCAACACTCGCGGCATGTCCATGGTGTTGCATCATCATCGCGTGGTGATCCATCTCGGCGATGGTCATTGTCGAGAAGAGGCTAAGAGATAATAAAGCGGTTATTTTTTGCATGATTAGTCGGAATTCCTGCTCATTCAGCATAAGATAGTGCCTTATAAAGAGAGAGTGTGAGTGTTTTTTCTCTCTCAAAGTAGTTTAAGAGTCATCATGAGCAATAACAAAGACTGGGATTTAGAAACCAAAGCGATTCGTACAGGTCACGCGCGTTCACCTGAGATGGAGCATTCGGAGCCTATCTATGCGACATCGAGTTTTTGTTTTCGTTCCGCTGAAGAGGCTGCTGCACGTTTTGCGGGTGATGAGCCGGGCAATATCTATGCGCGATTTACCAATCCCACCACGCGAGCATTCGAGCAACGCCTTGCGGCAATGGAAGGCGCAGAGGCTTGTGTTGCAACCGCTTCGGGTATGTCAGCGATATTGGCGACGTGCTTATCGCTGATGCAGCATGGTGATCACATTGTCAGTTCGCGCAGTATTTTTGGTAGCACCACAGTGCTATTTGATAAGTACCTTGTGCGCTCTGGGATTCACACAAGCTATGCCGATCAGTCAGATATAGACAGTTGGCGCGAGGCTATCACTTCGAAGACTAAGTTGTTGTTCGTTGAAACACCGTCTAATCCGTTAACCACCTTGTGTGATATTCAGGCACTTGCCAATTTGGCGCATGAGCATGGTTGTTTGTTGGTTGTTGATAACTGTTTTTGCACACCGGCTCTGCAAAAGCCTTTAGAGCTTGGCGCGGATATCGTGATTCATTCGGCAACCAAATATCTTGATGGTCAGGGGCGTGCTTTAGGTGGTGCTGTCTGTGGTAGCCAGAAATTAGTCGGCGAAGAGGTATTTGGTTTCTTGCGCACGGCTGGTCCGACAATGGCACCGTTCAATGCGTGGGTCTTCCTTAAGGGCCTTGAGACATTATCCTTACGCATGATGGCACATTCAGCGTCAGCGCTTGAGCTTGCCCAGTGGTTAGAGGCACACCCATCAATCGATAAGGTGTATTACCCAGGTTTGCCATCACATCCGCAGCATGAGCTAGCAGAGCGCCAGCAGAAAACAGGTGGCGGTATCGTTGCCTTTGAAGTGAAGGGTGGCAAAGACGCCGCTTGGTCAGTGATTGACGCGACGCAGATGCTCTCAATTACCGCCAACTTAGGTGATGCGAAAACCACGATTACTCATCCAGCGACAACCACGCATGGTCGTTTAACAGATGAGCAGAGGGAAAAAGCGGGTATCCAGCAGAACTTGGTCCGCGTGGCCGTGGGTCTTGAGTCTATTGAAGACATCAAAGCAGACTTGGCTTTGGGGCTTGATCGCCTGAAATAAGGCGGAATAAGGGTTTCGAGGTCGCTCGAAACATGAAAAATATTAATTTTTCCAGGACGTGCGCCTTTGTTAAGGTGCTGCGCACTTGTGGCGCAGTCTGACTGCGCCTGCCAGAAAATCAGCTAAAGGATTGATTATGTTAGAAGCTTATCGCACTCACGTTGCAGAACGTGCTGAACAAGGTGTACCACCGCTGCCATTGTCAGCTGATCAGGTTAATGGCCTGGTTGAATTGCTGAAAAACCCACCAGCAGGTGAAGAAGATGCCTTGATGGATCTGTTGATCAATCGCGTTCCACCAGGTGTTGATGATGCAGCTTACGTAAAAGCCGCTTTCTTGGCCGCTGTGGCGAAGGGTGAAGCCGCATCTCCTCTGGTGAATAAAGAGAAAGCCGTTGAGTTGTTGGGCACCATGTTGGGTGGTTACAACATCCAGCCAATGATTGATTTGTTGGATGATGCTGATCTTGGTGGTTTAGCCGCAGAGCAGCTGAAGTACACCTTATTGATGTTTGATGCCTTCCACGATGTAAATGAGAAAGCAAAAGCGGGTAGCGCCAATGCGAAGGCCGTGGTTGAGTCATGGGCGAATGCTGAATGGTTCACCCGTAAAGCAGATGTGCCAGCTGAAATTAAGTTGACCGTTTTCAAGGTCACTGGCGAGACCAACACCGACGACCTGTCACCAGCGCAAGATGCATGGTCACGTCCTGATATCCCTGTCCACGCACTCGCTATGTTAAAGATGGAGCGTGAGGGTATCGTTCCTGATGACAATGGAAAGACCGGTCCGATCAAACTGATCGAAGAGCTCAAAGGTAAAGGCAATCCACTGGTTTATGTGGGTGATGTTGTCGGTACGGGTTCTTCACGTAAGTCAGCGACTAACTCTGTGCTATGGCACATGGGTGATGATATTCCTTTTGTACCTAACAAGCGCTCAGGTGGAGTTGTGTTGGGCGGCAAGATCGCTCCAATTTTCTTCAATACGGTTGAAGACTCAGGTGCATTGCCAATCGAATGTCCTGTTGAGCAAATGAACATGGGTGATGTGATCACAGTTAAGCCTTATGAGGGTGTGGTCACTAACGAAGCGGGTGAGGTGATCTCTGAGTTCTCACTGAAGACCGATGTTATTTTGGATGAAGTGAAAGCCGGTGGTCGCATCCCATTGATTATCGGTCGTTCATTGACTGAAAAAGCGCGCGAAGCACTAGGTCTCGATGCGACTGATACGTTCCGTCGTCCTGTTGATCCTGCGGATACAGGCAAGGGCTTTACCTTGGCGCAGAAGATGGTCGGTAAGGCATGTGGCGTAGACGGTATCCGTCCAGGCACTTACTGCGAGCCACGTATGGGTACAGTGGGTTCGCAAGACACCACAGGTCCAATGACCCGTGACGAGTTGAAAGAGTTGGCCTGTTTGGGCTTCTCTGCAGACTTGGTGATGCAGAGCTTCTGCCACACGGCGGCGTATCCAAAGCCGGTTGATATCAATACACAGCACACCTTGCCTGAGTTCATTCAAAACCGTGGCGGTGTGTCTTTACGTCCAGGTGATGGTGTTATCCATAGCTGGTTGAACCGTATGTTGTTACCAGATCAAGTTGGTACTGGCGGTGACTCACATACCCGTTTCCCATTGGGTATCTCTTTCCCTGCAGGTTCTGGTCTAGTCGCATTCGGCGCGGCATTGGGTGTTATGCCATTGGATATGCCTGAGTCAGTGCTTGTTAAGTTCAGTGGCGAAATGCAGCCAGGTATTACCTTGCGTGACTTGGTTAATGCGATACCACATGCAGCGCTTAAGCGTGGTTTGTTGACTGTTGAGAAGCGCGGTAAAAAGAACTGCTACAACGGCCGCATTTTGGAGATCCAAGGTCTACCTAATCTAACTGTTGAGCAAGCCTTTGAGTTGTCAGATGCATCAGCTGAGCGTTCAGCGGCCGGTTGTACTATCGATCTTTCAGAAGAGTCAGTGGCCGAATACTTGCGTTCAAACATCATTATGTTGCGCTGGATGATTGAGAATGGCTACGAAGATGCACGCACTCTTGAGCGTCGCGCACGTGCAATGGAAGAGTGGCTAGAGAATCCAGTGTTGATGCGTGCAGATGCCGATGCGGAATACGCTGAGGTGATCGAGATCAACATGTCTGAGATCAAAGAGCCATTATTGGCATGTCCAAACGATCCAGATGATGTGAAGACTTTGTCAGAAGTCGCTGGTGACAAGATTGATGAAGTATTCATTGGTTCATGTATGACCAACATTGGTCACTTCCGTGCAGCGGGTAAATTGTTGCAAGCGGCGGGTAATACCTTGCCAACACGTTTGTGGATTGCACCACCAACCAAGATGGACGAGCAGCAATTGATGGAAGAGGGTTACTTCAACATCTACGCGCAAGCGGGTGCACGTACTGAGATGCCAGGTTGTTCGTTGTGTATGGGTAACCAAGCACGTATTGCGGCAAACTCAACGGCTGTATCAACTTCAACGCGTAACTTCCCGAACCGTTTGGGCCAGGGTGCTAACGTGTACTTGTCATCAGCTGAACTTGCGTCGATTGCAGCGATCATGGGTAAGTTGCCTACCGTGGCTGAGTATATGGAATACGCAACTAAGATCGATAGCATGGCGCCTGAGATCTACCGCTATCTCAACTTCGACAAAATGCCGGAGTACGTTGAGTCTGCGGATAAGGCACAAGAGATTATCGTTAAGTTAGCGATCTAATCTTCGCCAAACGAAGAAGCCCGCGAAAGCGGGCTTTTTTATATTTTCTTACCGCGCCGTTGGCTTTTTCATCTGGCTACGCGTTTGTTCGGCTCTTACAGCGAGTGAGCCTAAGCTAACGCCTTGCGCGATATGGTTGGCGTCAGTGATATTGCCGAGTGTTTTCCACAGGGTCTTGCTGTCGAGCGTGCCATCAAGCAGTTTTTGATAGCCAGTAACAATTTTTTCGACCTCTTCAGCTGGCTCATCGACAAGCTCAATCCGCCAATGTGATATCCCAGCTTTGATCAATCGATCAGAGTAAGTCGCAGCAGATTGTGCTTGAGCATTGAACACAGTGTTGCGACATCCAACATCGGCTAACACGAGGTGGTCGTGTTGTCCTGGATCACGGAGATGGACGGTGTGGTGCTCGCAAGGTCGGCCACAGTCTTTATAAGAATTACCGTGTGACATAAAGCGAGCAAAGACGCAGTGCTCAGTATGGAAAATAGGTAAGTGATGATGCGCAATCAGTTCAAGCTTATCGCGATAGGCTTGGGGAAGGCTTTCTGAAAGTGCAGCGATTTGTTCTGCATTAACATCATGTGTTAGTGCTAGTCGACTCAGGCCTAAATCAATCAATTGATGAGCGGCGAGTTGGTTGCTGACATTCAGTGAGAAGTCGCCCCAAAGCTCAGGAAGCGCCATCTGCTCTTCTTCGAGCAGTGCTTGTGTCTTCTCGGAATGTGTAAGCTGCCAAAGTAAGCCAGTAGAGCGAATCAAAAGTGCGTCGGGTTTGAGTTTGAGAAGGTAGCGAACTAAACGCTCTTCACCTGGCTTGAAGATACGAGGTGCCGCAACAACTAGCATTCGACCTTTTTCTTTTACCGCATCACACGCATCCTTGAGCCCATGGACCTCTAGAAAGTCGACGATAATGGCGCTGAGTGAATCAATTTTTAAGGCAGCATTAACTTGAGCTTGGGTTCGGCAAAGTAGAGAGAGCTCAGGAGTAATCTGCTTAACTGGATCAGCAGTTAGCAGTAGGTTGTTTAGTACTGAGTGTTGGCTTAAGTCTTTATCACGCTGATGTGTAATGATCTGTTGGCTAAATGCTTCAACCGCCTCACGACGTGCTTGTTTTAGTTGACTGACAGGCACGAAGCAATTGTCATCGAGTGCCATTGTCAGTTGGTTCAATTCAAGTGAGGTATCGCCTAGAGTGCCGATTGCCTTGGTGACTGATGCTTCGTCGAGCGCGCGTTTTTGAGCGGCTTCAACAAATGTTTCACTTTCGTACTTTAAGTGGTGACGATGACTCGATAGCTCGATGGTTATCGGTTTTCCAATAACGAGGCTGATGTGAATATCGGTAGAAAGACCTCCAAGACGTGTCTCACGTGAAAGATTAGGGCCTGAGTCCATGCGGGTGTCTTTGGTGCGCCAAACGATATCGCCAGTCTGTACATGATCAAGCCGAACATGCTTAGCAAAGGTTAGAGTGACTTCACCAGAATCAACCTCTTCAGTTATAACTTTACCTTTGCGTAAAAGTGTAAAGACATTACCGCCAGCTTCTTTAGCTTGTGGATTACCTGAATCAAACACAACGCCGTCACCTGCTTTGACAGGATTGTTGAGCGTGAGCTCTACACCTTGATCAGTAATTTTCGAAACAGTACCAAGATAGAGACCACGATGGCGTGGGTTTCGACCAATCACCAGCTCTTGATGGTGCGGACCATGTAAGAAGCCAGGTGTTAAGCCATCAGCATGTTTACCTTGGCCACGCGAGAATACCTGAGCTAAGCGACGACGCTGTTCTT
>OCRG01000071.1_pt1 | contig 15242 bp, 13 predicted proteins | sample 1535071 | NCBI WGS metagenome assembly OCRG01 (sample SAMEA3275605, study PRJEB22092) | marine metagenome | biome: ENVO:00000447; feature: ENVO:00002042; material: seawater | collected 2014-06-22T16:30:00+00 | depth 0 m
GGCACTCAATATGGCTGCAATTCCAAAAGACCTGATGGAATCTGAACTTTTTGGCCATGAAAAAGGGGCTTTCACAGGCGCTGCCGGCAGGCGTGAAGGCCGCTTTGAGCAGGCCAACGGTGGCACACTATTTCTCGATGAAATTGGGGACATGCCCCATGAGACCCAAACGAGGTTACTTCGAGTCCTTGCTGAAGGTGAGTTCTTCCGTGTCGGTGGGGCTACAGCCATCAAGACGGATGTCCGGGTTATCGCTGCAACACATCAAGATCTAAGGGCGCTTGTTGCCGAGGGTTCATTCCGCGAGGATTTGTATCACCGCTTAAACGTCATAGGTATCAACGTTCCCAGACTCGCCGAGCGGCGCGAGGACATCCCACTGTTGCTCAATCACTTTTTAGCAAAAGCAGCGTCAGAGCTGGGCGTGCCTACCAAAGAACTGTCGCCTCAGGTGAGGGACTACCTCAGTACACTGGAGTGGCCCGGAAACGTCCGTCAACTCGAGAACACCTCCCGCTGGCTCACGGTAATGGGCGCAGGTAATACTATTTTGATGAGTGATTTGCCACCTGAATTGGTGGCGGAGCACGTTCAAGGCGTGCAGACACCCGAGGGGTCGTGGGAAAAACAGTTATCAGACTGGGTTCGGGCCAGGTTGCTGGCGGGGGAAACTCATGTGCTCAAGCACGCGATGCCGCAGATCGAGTCGATCATGATGAACGCGGCACTAGAGCATACCGCCGGTAAAAAAGCAGAAGCGGCTGAGCTTCTCGGCTGGGGTCGAAACACCCTTACACGAAAGCTCAGCCAGCTGGCTTAGTGAGTAGCGCCCTCAGCGGGCTGATCACCACCCTGCGCTGCCTGTTGTGCCATTGCTTGGGCATACAGTGCGTCGAAGTTAACAGGCGCTAGCATCAACGCTGGGAACCCGCCTTTAACAACGATGTTGTCAATCGCTTCACGCGCGTAAGGGAATAGGATATTTGGCGCAACGGTAGCAAGAATCTGCTTCAGTGGCTCAGCCTCGATACCGGACGCGAAGAAAATACCTGCCTGCTGAACTTCAACAAGGAACGCATTTTTCTCTTCAATTTTCGCTGTCACAGTGATCGAAAGAATCACTTCGTGATTGCCATCATCATCGGCCTTTGAAGAACGGGTATTCAAATCGACGTTGACGCTTGGCTGCCAATTCTGACGAAAAATGCCGGGGGTCGCTGGCGACTCAAATGAGATGTCTTTGGTATACATGCGCTGCATCGTAAACTGCTGCTGCACCTGATCGTCTTGTGCTGCACCTGCAGCTTGCTCTTCCGCCATTGCGGTGTCTCCTGTCTTCGACGTTTGTTACGCTTCTGTTTGAAGCATGGAATCTAATCGTTGTTGGCGCTCGAGGCTATACAATTCGTCGCAGCCTCCGACGTGCTGATCGCCTATCCATATCTGAGGCACGCTTGTCGCACCCGCCATGGCAGCCATCTTCGCGCGTAATGGCGCATCACCATCAACGGGAATTTCGTTGAAGGCGATATTTTTACTGCTCAGCAGCCGTTTCGCACGAACACAAAAAGGGCACCATTGAGTTGTATAAATAGTTACTGGCTTCACGTGTTCGACTTCATTTATTCGTCACGGGCAATCGCTGCTCATCCCAACTCATCATACCGCCGGCCATTCGTTGTGCCTGAGGAAATCCGTTTGCCCTAAGCTGTTTAACGGCGGTACTCGCGCTCGTACCCATGCGACAGACCACAATCACTGGCTTGTCTCTGTAATTCTCAAGCTCGCCCAGACGCCCCTGCAAGTTAGCGATAGGGATATTAACCGCCTCCGTGATGTGCGCACGCTTATATTCTTTGGCCTCTCTGACATCGAGAAACACACCACCTTCTCTGTTAGTAAGATTAATCGCCTGCTGTGGACTCAACGCCGGACCAGCCTTGCGCGACTCGGTGAATAACAGCAAGTTCAAGCTCAGGAGGAGCGCAAACACCAATACCCACTGCTCAGAGATAAAAATCAGAAAATGGCTAAAAGTCACGGGTACTCTCTGGCCTCGCGAAACGGTTGAAGCGGCGGAGTATACGTGCTTCACACTGTGCTCTCCAGTGGCACTATCACCATGCGACAAACGCTCGCCAGATTTGAAACAAGGGTGATCTTTCAGCCCTTTGACTGCTAAAATTGGGCGCTCGCCACGAGGAATTTTTATGCCCCCCATGAACTCTGTTGCTTCACCTGCAGTCTTAGTCATTCTTGATGGCTTCGGATACCGAGAAGCCAGTGAGAACAACGCTATTTTTCATGCGGCAACACCCACCTTCGATCGACTCTGGCGCGAGGGCGAATCCACACTGGTTTCGGGCTCGGGCCTAGACGTCGGGCTACCCCAAGGTCAGATGGGCAACTCTGAAGTCGGGCATATGAGCCTGGGGTCAGGTCGAATTATTTATCAGAGCATCACGCGAATCGACAAAGCGATCGATGACGGTGATTTCTACGAAAACAAGGCCTATTGTGATGCGGTTGATAAAGCAATTGCCGCTGACGGCGCAGTGCACTTATTCGGCTTACTGTCTCCGGGCGGTGTTCACAGCCACGAGAACCATATTTTTGCAGCTGCGCGGCTGGCTAAGCAGCGTGGCGCCAAAGCTATTTACCTGCACGCATTTCTCGACGGAAGAGATACGCCGCCTCGCAGTGCACAGGCCTCACTCGAGCGCGCAGAAGCAGAGCTCGGCAAACTGGGGGTAGCACGGATTTCAACGGTACAGGGTCGCTACTTTGCTATGGACCGAGACAATCGATGGGACCGAATCGAGTCGGCAACGAAGCTCTTAGTCGACGGTGAGGCGGAATTTACATTTGGCTCGGCAATGGAAGCACTCAGCGCCGCTTACGAGCGTAACGAAAATGACGAGTTTGTAGCGCCGTCGCTAGTTGGTGATGCTGCGCCCATCGCCAATGGTGATGCAGTCCTGTTTATGAACTTTAGGGCAGATCGTGCGCGACAGCTGACACAAGCACTAACCAACCCAGCGTTCAACGAATTTGACTGTCGCCAGCCTGAGGTTTCTTTCGTTGCCACAACCGAGTACTACGAAGGCGTAAACGCAAACGTGGCTTTCGCTCCTGATGTGGTCCGAGAAACCCTGGGCGAGGTCGTAGCAAACAGCGGAATGAAGCAAGCGCGGATTGCGGAAACCGAAAAATACGCTCACGTAACCTTCTTCTTCAGCGGCGGACGCGAGGCGCTATTCGATGGCGAGGAGCGCGTGCTGATTCCGTCGCCCGATGTGGCCACTTACGACTTAAAGCCCGAGATGTCAGCGGTTGAAGTCACTGACGCGGTTATCAGCAGCATCGAAAATCGGTCGCATCAACTCATTGTCGTGAACTTTGCCAACGGCGATATGGTGGGCCACACGGGGAACTTTGATGCCGCCGTAAAAGCGGTAGAGACACTCGATATGTGTGTCGCAAAACTCGAGAAAGCGGTGTTAGCTGCAGGCGGACAAGCACTGATTACCGCTGACCATGGCAATTGTGAGCAAATGCATGACCACGATACTGAGCAACCTCATACTCAGCACACTACCGAACCGGTCCCCCTGTTCTACATCGGCAACCAACAAAGACGTTTTAGAGACGCTCCAGGCATCTTGGCTGATATCGCACCGACGATGCTTGATATTATGAACCTTCCGAAGCCGACCGCTATGACTGGCGGGTCGTTGCTCCAAGCTGACGCATAGGGCGCTTTGATACCTCGCCCGTCTGTCCACATGCCGCTTCCAATATCGCGCTACCTGCCCGCAAGATTGTCACACCGTGCGTGTCTTCACAGACCCCTCTTTGTTTGCGCAATTGTTATCGGACTCTTGACGAGTACTGAGGCCAATATTGCGGTCGCACAATCCGCAAATAACAAACTAAGGTCTGAACCAGCGACGGTAGAAGAGGCCAAAGCCGCAATCGAGAGGGTAAACCAAGCTATTGCTGCACTTGAGAGCATGGTCATAACAAGATCAAACGAGCGTGCTGGGCTTCAAAACACGCTTCGCAGGACCGATACGTCGATTGCAGAAACTAACCTTTCGATTGATAAAAGTCGCCGAAATATCGAGGCGTTGAGTCGCACCATCAACAACCTGGAAGCGGAGGCGGTGACACTGAACCGCGATATAAGCGCGCGCCAATCCCAATTAGAAAAGGCTTTAGGCGCCTTTTCTATTTTGCGCCAAGGCGGCGACTTAAAGATTTTGTTTGGCGACAGCGATGCCCACGAAACCGAGCGCCATAGAGCGTACTTCGACATCTTAATGAACGAGCAACTCGCAGAAATAGACGCCTTTAAAACGGCAGTGCGTGCACTAGACGCTAATCAGAGGGCGCAAGAAGCAAATCGAATTGACCAAGAAAAAATGCGAAAGAACCTCGAGGCACAACGAGCAGAATTGTTAGCGCAGAGGGCAAATCAGCGCAACATCATCGCGGAGCTCACAGCTTTGCTGAAGCGCGATGGTCAGCAAATCCAAGCCCTCAAAGAAGACTCCACACGACTCAACACACTTCTCACTGAGCTGACTCGCCGCATTGCCGATCTCAATTTACTGGGTGACTTCGAGGACTTCGCATCAATGGCGGGTGAACTAAGCGCCCCCGTAAACAGTCTGAGTAAAACCCGTTTCGGGCAGAGGCGAGACCGGGGTGATCTTCGCTGGCAGGGTTGGCTCATGCCTGCAAAGCGTGGAACCGCGGTCCGGGCGATACATTTTGGCCGCGTTATCTACGCAGATTGGCTCAGGGGGCAGGGTTTGCTTACTATCATCGACCACGGTAATGGATGGATGAGCCTCTACGGACGCAACGAAAGTCTCCTAAAGACAACGGGTGAATGGGTGGCGCCGGGCGAGGAGATTGCAAAGGTAGGCTCGAGTGGTGGCGCTACCGATCCCGCACTTTATTTTGAGATACGCTCGGACGGTGCTCCGGTTGATCCAGCCAAATGGATTCGGGCAAGAAGGTAAATGAGAATGATCAAGACCCCTGAAAAGCAGCGTTTGCGGATGCATCTCTTCTTTGCGGCATTCACGGCGGCACTCTCACTGTCGGTGGCAGGGCCCGCATGGAGTCAGGTCACTGAGGCCACTGCAGAGGAGCTAGCAGCCGAGGCCGTGCCGGCCGATAGCGCAGAGCCGGCGTCAGATTCAGACAAATCTCAAAAGGCTGATGAAGATACCAATCAACAGGCGCAGTCTGTCAGCACCTCGTTCGAAGAACTGCAGCTCTTTGCGGACACCTTTGATGCTATTCGGCGAGGATATGTTGAGGAAGTGACCGACGCTGAGCTCTTTGAGATGGCGGTAAAGGGGATGTTGACCAGTCTCGACCCGCACTCAGCGTACTTAACCGACGACGGCTACAGCAACCTGCAAGAATCAACCGAGGGTCAGTTCACAGGCCTTGGCATTGAGATTGGCTATCGCGGTGGCTTTATTTCTATCGTGACACCCATCGACGGCTCACCCGCTGAAGATGCGGGGCTACAAGCAGGGGATGTGATCTTAAAAATCGACGGCACTTCCACACAGGGCATGTCGACGAATGAATCATCGACCTATATGCGCGGACCTGAAGGCACGACCGTGACGCTAGAGATTGGCCGTGCTGGTGAAAGCCAGCCGTTCGACGTTGTGGTGACCCGAGGAGTCATTGACGTACCCAGTGTCCGGTCGCGAGAGATTGATCCTGGCTACTGGCTTATTCGTGTATCCCGTTTTCAGCGAGACTCCGGAAAAGAAGTGACAGATGCACTCAATGATGCACTTGCAAAAGGCCCGGTTAACGGCGTTGTGCTCGATGTAAGAAACAATCCTGGAGGTGTGCTCAACGCCAGCGTGGAAATGGCGAGCAACTTCTTAGATGGCGGACTTGTTGTCTACACCCAAGGACGACACCCCGACTCAAAAACAGTACTAGAAGCAGAGCCGGGAGAGTTATTGCCAGGCGTTCCCGTTGTGGTGATGGTAAACGGCGGCTCAGCCAGTGCATCAGAGATCATTGCCGGCGCGCTTCAAGACAGGGGTAGAGCCGTCATTATGGGCACACGTAGCTTCGGTAAAGGCTCGGTCCAAACCGTATTGCCTGTCTCCGAAACGAAAGCTCTCAAATTGACGACGTCGCTCTATTACACGCCTAATGGACGATCAATTCAGGCTGATGGCATTGTGCCCGACGTGATTGTGGAGCGGGCGAAGCTTACCAACCTCGAACAGGGACGTCGGCTACGCGAGGCTGATCTGAACCGTAGCCTCAAAAACTCTGCGGAAACGCAAGCCTCTGAGACCGAGGAAATGGCGAGTCTGCGAGAAGACGACAACCAACTTTACGAGGCTTTTACGCTGTTAAAAGGCATCAATGTTTATAAAAGTATCGATGCGAAGCGCTTGCAGGATGCCTCATCAGAACAGGCAGAACCCACTGACACCACTAAGAATGGCAGGCCGTCGGAAAGTCCCGAGTAAGCCTCTCGTTCTTGCTAAGGCTCTAGCGACTACCGCCTGACGTGGATGCCTGCTCTAGCTAAGTGGTCTTTTGCCTCGCCGACTGTATACGTACCAAAGTGAAATATGCTTGCCGCGAGGACCGCATCGGCAGCACCCTCGCTGAAACCGTCGACCAAGTGATCAAGAGTGCCTACGCCACCCGACGCAATAACCGGTATATCAACGGCATCTGAAATAGCACGAGTAATCCCAAGGTCGTAACCGTCCTTAGTGCCATCTCTATCCATACTGGTCAGCAAAATCTCTCCAGCGCCAAATTCAGCCATTTTCCTAGCCCATGCAACGGCTTCGAGGCCAGTCTCCTTTCTGCCGCCGTGGGTAAAAAGCTCGTAACGACCCGACCCATCACCAAGGTCCTTGACGTCCATGGCTACAACAATGCATTGCGAGCCAAACCGTTCGGCAGCCTCTTTCACAAGCTCGGGATTAAAGATGGCCGCCGTGTTTATGCTGACTTTGTCGGCACCGGCGTTAAGTAAGGTTCGGATATCACTAACAGCCCGCACCCCGCCACCGACAGTGAGTGGGATAAACACCTCTGAGGCAATCTGCTCGACCGTGCGATACGTCGTATCTCGCTGCTCGTGGCTTGCTGTTATATCGAGAAAAGTAATTTCATCGGCGCCAGCGTCGTTGTAGCGGCGCGCTATCTCAACGGGATCACCTGCGTCGCGGATACCGACGAAATTGACGCCCTTAACCACGCGCCCCTGGTCAACATCCAAGCAAGGAATGATTCGCTTCGCGAGTGCCATTAGTCGCGTGTCATCCGGTCTGAAAGTGCCTGAGCTTCAGCTACGTCCAGCGTGCCCTCGTAGATAGCACGCCCTGTGATCGCACCAATAATGCCGTTATGTGCAACCTCGGCCAAGCCACGAATATCGTCGATGTTGGTCACGCCACCAGAAGCAATAACAGGTAGCCCGCCTTCAACAGCAAGATTAACTGTCGCCGCGATATTAACACCCTGCATCATTCCGTCGCGCTCGATGTCCGTGTAGACAATCGCCTCAACACCGGCGTCGCGAAAATCACGCGCTAAGTCTACCGCTCGTACCGTACTCGTCTCGGCCCAACCGTCTGTAGCGACAAAACCCGCTTTCGCATCGATGCCAACAATAATGTGACCCGGAAAACGCTCGCACGCCTCGCGCACAAACTCAGGATTCTTCACTGCGGCTGTGCCAATGATCACGTAACTCACACCTGCGTTCAGGTAGTTTTCGATGGTATGACAGTCCCTAATACCGCCACCAATCTGAACCGGGAGGCTGGGCAGTGCTTGAGTGATCGCTTTAACCGCACCCGCATTCTTTGGGGTGCCGGCAAAGGCGCCGTTGAGGTCTACCATATGTAGCCTGCGGGCACTCGCCTGAGCCCATTGCTCAGCCGTTGCAACAGGATCGTCGGAGAAAACCGTGCTGTCGTCCATGTCGCCTTGGCGCAACCGAACGCATTGCCCATCTTTAAGGTCTATTGCTGGAATAACTAACATGATCCATCCCAATCGAGGAAATTCGATAACAGCTTTACGCCATTGTCATGGCTTTTCTCGGGATGGAATTGCGTAGCAAATACATTCCCCTGAGCAACCGCAGAAGCACCCTCCAAGCCGTATTCAAAGGTGGCCACTACCGAATCGCATTGATCTGCGGGCACAAAAAAGCTATGAACAAAATAGAAATACGCGTTGTCGTCAATTCCGTTCCACATTGGATGCGCGGATATCTGTCTGACACGATTCCATCCCATATGAGGCACTTTCAACTTAGCGCCCGCAGTATCTCGATGGTCCTGAGGGAATCGTGTGACTGGGCCCTGCAACCAATCGAGACAGGCAACACCACCGTTCTCCTCAGAGCGCGTCATCAGCGATTGCATACCCACGCATATGCCAAGTACTGGGGTCCCTGCCTCAATCACGGCCCGTAACGTTTCATCGCAACCAAGCCGCTTGAACTCGCTAATGCAGTCACGAATAGCGCCCACACCAGGAAAAACCACACGATCAGCACTCAATATAGCGTCGGGCATATCGGTGACCACAACACGATCAGCACCCGCTTTACGCAGCGCACTTTCTACCGAGTGAAGGTTGCCCATGCCGTAATCGATAACGGCAACTGTTTTTGACATCGGCTTACAAAACGCCTTTGGTCGATGGCATTGCCGAGGGTGCGCGCTCGTCTGCGGACACGGCCATTCTCAGCGCCCGTCCAAATGCCTTAAACACGGTCTCGGCCTGGTGATGGCTGTTCTCGCCCTTGAGGTTATCGATATGCAAAGTGAGCTGAGCGTGATTCACCAGTCCATGGAAAAATTCCGAGAACAGGTCTACGTCAAAGTCGCCCACTGAAGCGCGGGTGAAGGGCACGTTGTAGTGCAAGCTTGGGCGTCCAGAGAAATCAATCACAACACGTGACAAAGCCTCATCGAGCGGCACATAGGCATGTCCGTATCGTAGAATGCCACGCCGATCGCCAACGGCTTGCGCAAGGGCTTGGCCTAGCGTGATGCCAATATCCTCGACGGTGTGGTGTGCGTCGATATGTAAGTCACCATTTGCTTTGATGTTTAGGTCGACCATGCCGTGACGCGCGATCTGATCGAGCATGTGCTCAAGAAAGGGTAAACCCGTATCAAACTCTGCTTTACCAGTTCCATCTAGGCATACCGAGACAGTGATTTGGGTCTCCAGTGTGTCGCGAGACACCGTGGCTGAACGAGCTGTCGCTTGAGCGTTGTCCATCTATATTTCCTAAACTTGAGTCGACCACACCTGAGAGGCGCTACACTAGGCGGCGAATTGTATAGCAAAGCGCTGGCCAGCTCATCATATGACCGATCTCCCTACTTTTTCAGCGCGACTGCTTGCTTGGTTCGACGAGCATGGACGTAAGACCTTGCCTTGGCAGCAAGATCGCACGCCCTATCGGGTGTGGGTATCGGAGATCATGTTGCAGCAGACACAAGTCGCAACGGTCATCCCTTACTACGAGCGTTTCATGGCGAGATTTCCCGAAGTGACCGATCTTGCAAGCGCACCCATCGACGATGTTCTCAGTCTGTGGACGGGGCTTGGCTACTACGCTCGCGCACGCAATTTACACAAAACCGCCTCCCTCGTGGTTGAAAAATTCAGTGGGGAGTTTCCAGACTCGGTCGAAGGTCTGGAGTCACTGCCAGGGATCGGCCGATCAACTGCGGGCGCGATTCTCACCCTCGGGCACGGTGGTTGGGCGCCCATCTTGGACGGAAACGTGAAGCGTGTTCTAGCTCGTTACCACGCCATCGAGGGCTGGCCTGGTCGTAGCGACGTGCTCGCAGCGCTGTGGAAAGCCTCCGAGGCCGTGACGCCGCGAGAACGAACCGCTGATTACACGCAGGGCATCATGGACTTGGGCGCGACGCTGTGTACCAAATCAAAACCTGAGTGTTTGTTCTGTCCGATGACGGAAGATTGCCAGGCAAGAATCTCGGGCGCGCAATCTGCCTATCCAGGAAAGAAGCCAAAGAAAAAGACTCCCACCCGCGAGACGTATTTCATTATCTGCATTGATTCACAGGGGCAGCTGTTACTGGAGAGGCGACCACCGAGCGGAATTTGGGGTGGCCTCTGGTCATTTCCCGAGGCAAGTAATCTCGAAGCCTGCACAAACAACTCCTCAGATAAGCACCCGAACACCGACACTGGCGCTGTGGAAGAACCAGATAGTATTGATGCCGTTTCCGTAACATCGTGGCTCAATGAGCAAGGCTTAGTAGCCGTCCAACCGTGGACAGTCCTGCCCTCTGTCAGTCATACGTTTAGCCATTTTCGTCTCGAGATCACCCCGGTGACGTGTGTTGTCCAGAACAATGTGTCAAGAATAGCTGACAGCGAAGGTCAGGGCTGGTTTACAATAGCGCGCTCGCTGACCTTGGGCTTACCCGCACCCGTGGTCAGGATATTGCAGTCACTCGAAGCATGAGTCTTGATCTTTGACTTCGATCAATGACCTTTACTAATAGAAATCTGGCTAAGGAATTCCGTAATGCGAACTGTAAAATGTCGTCGCTACAACGAAGAACTTGAGGGTCTTGATAGACCACCGCTCCCAGGCCCAAAAGGTCAGGCTATTTTTGAGTCTGTCTCGAAAAAAGCGTGGGGTGATTGGCAGGCGCTTCAGACGATGCTCATCAACGAGAAACACCTCAATATGATGGACCCTGATGCTCGCAAATATCTATCCGACCAGATGGAGCTTTTTTTGAGCGGCGGTGAACACGATCACGCGGAAGGCTACGTACCACCCTCACAGTCAAATTAAACGATCACTCAACGAGAGACATTTAAATGCGCAGAGTATTGCCCTGGCTCATCACCATAGTCAGCTGCTTTTTAGTGACTGGCGCGCTGGCAGCAGTGAAATATCAGCAAATTACGGCTGCCATCGCCTTCGGCGCCTCGTTCCCTGAGCCCTACGAAGTGGTCAGTGCACAGCAGGTCAGCACAACATCGCATACCGCTATCCGGCGTTTGGGTGGCACCGTCCGAAGACCTGAATTCGTGGAAATCAGTCCAGAGGTGGGCGGCCGTATCGTTGCGCTTCCTCACCAATCGGGCGCCATTGTTAAAAAGGGTCAACCGCTACTTGAGCTATTCTCAGCCGATCTCACGGCGCAACAGGAAGCCCTCAAAGCGGAGCGCGATCTTACGATTACTCAGCTTGGAAGAAGTCAAAAGCTACGATCGCAATCGCTGATTGCGCAAGATGATATCGATGTACAGCAGGCGCGATTAAATGCACTGAATGCACAAATCCGTGCAATTGATGCCCAGCTAACGCGATTAACACTGACAGCGCCCTTTGATGGTCGCATGGGCATCTACACGCACGTTGTGGGCGACATGATCGACAGCGGCGAAGTCATCGCAGATTTCACCGGTCTTGGCAGCGAGCGGTGGATTGATTTCAAAGTGCCTCAGGGTCTAGCGCGCTTAAGTGTCGGCGATAGGGTAAGCATTTTTGACCTCGACAATAATCTACTCGGCACTGCGACTATTATTGTTGTCTCAGATACCATCGACGCAAATACACGAACTTTTGATGTCCGCGCTGTGACCCAAAGCGATGGCTTGAAACACGGCGAATTGCTGCAGGTTGAAGTTTCAAGCGGCGCCTCATCCGTTGTTTATCAGTTACCTCCCGCGAGCATCCGCTGGGATACCGAGGGAACTTATATTTTCGAACTAGCCGATGCTGAAGCTGGCGCACAGCAGCCCTTCAGGGCAGTTCCAACGCGAGTCACCTTGGTTGATGAGAGCGCAGACGTTGCCCTTTTCACGGCCGACTTGGATGAAACAGCCCTGTTCGCTACGACAGGCTCGTTTAAGCTCTCCGATGGCGTTCTAGCGCGTCTTTACACTGGGGCAAAGTAATATGACCGAGCTCCACGACAAGCCTCGTTGGAACGATATTTTTGTAAAACGCCCTGTCATTGCGGTTGTGGTGTCATTGCTTCTATTGCTTGCGGGCATCCGATCTGCGGTCGATATCCCGGTTTTGCAGTTCCCCGTGATTAAAAGCTCTTCGATCCAAATTATCACTCCCTACCCGGGCGCGACAGCAGAGTCAGTCCAAGGCTTTGTTACCGAACCTATTGAGCGCGTAGCCAACGCCATCCCGGGTGTGGACTATGTGGAGTCTGTAACGACGTCGGGCGAGAGTATTGTTACTGCGTGGATGCAGCTCAACGAAGACAGCACCGATGCACTCGCGGAGTTGTCATCGGGCCTCAGTCAGATTCGGTTAGAGCTCCCGGATGGTGCTGAAGATCCGTTCATTGAAGTGAGCAGAGCTGACAGTCCTTACGCCAGTTTTTATCTCGCGGTAAGTGTCCCCGACACGCGTTCGATAGGTGAAGTGACTGATATTGTCCAGCGCGACATCGTGCCGCAGCTCACCTCGGTGCCCAATGTACAACGTGTCGACAACAGCGGCGTGAAACCTGCAATGCGCATTTGGCTCAACGCCTGGAAAATGGCAGCTCTGGGTGTGACGGCTCACGACGTACGCGATACGTTACAAGGTAACAACGTCATCGGCGCCCTCGGCGCGAGTGAGAGCGATACCCAGCGTATTACCCTGAAGACCGACGCCACTGCACGCACAGCGGACGATTTCCGATCTATGATCATACGTGCTGAAGATGGCGCAGAAATTCGTTTGGGTGACGTCGCCAGAATCGAGCTCGGCATCGAAGAGAAGCAAATGCGCAGTCGATACGCGCAGGATCTGGTGGTTTTCTTACCGATTTACGCGGCGCCTGGAGCGAGCGAAATCGCCGTTGCCGACGCACTGTATGATCGCATCGAAGACATCAATAGCGTGCTGCCCGATGACCTCGAACTGATCATGGCCTTCGATATTTCGAATTACATGAGAGATTCTTTGCGTGAGATCGTCACCACTTTGGGTGAGACGATACTGCTTGTGGGCTTTGTTGTGGTGGCGCTGATGGGCTCGTTTAGAACGGCCCTAGTGCCACTAATGACGATACCCATCTCGCTGCTCGGTGCCGTAGCCGCAATGTCCGTCATTGGCTTTTCGTTCAACCTTTTGACCGTACTCGCTATCGTGCTTTCGGTAGGTTTGGTGGTTGATGACGCCATTGTGGTGGTAGAGAACGTTGCCAGAAACTTACGAGCAGGCATGAGTCGTTACCAGGCGGCACTGACGAGCTCTCGTAGATTGCTGGGCCCTATCGTTGCTATGACGGCAACCTTGGCTGTGGTCTATGCACCGATCGGGTTCCTATCGGGCCTCTCTGGCGTTCTCTTTCGGGAATTCGCCTTCGCTCTAGCGGTGGCGGTCATGATTTCGGGCTTCGTGGCCATGACGCTCTCCCCAGTACTGAGCGCCTGGGTCTGCCCCGATAAGGGTCACGAATCGAGAACCACGCGCTGGGTAAACCAGCGTTTTGATGCCACTGCGGACGCCTACTCGCATGTTGTCGATTTCTCGCTAAAGTGGCGGTATCAGCTGATTGCTGCCGGTATTTTCTTCTCTCTGCTGTCAGCACCACTCTACCTCTTTTCGCTCAAAGAGCTCTCTCCAGTTGAGGACCAGAGTAGTCTGGGACTCGTGTTCGAGTCCGCTCCTGAGTCATCGCTTCAAGAAACCTACGAAGGCTTTTATCAGGTTGTCTCAACGTTGGAAGACAAACCCGAACCCTCATACATGTGGCAGATCGTACAACCCAACGGCGGATTTGGCGGACAGGAGTTTGTGCCACCCGAAGAGCGTGACCGCAGAGTTACCGACATGGTTTTTGAGATCTATCAGAGCATCAAGAACTCGCCCATTGTCTCGGCCATTCCGTTCGAAGAAGCCTCATTACCCTCGGCGGGACGTTTCGATGTTGAGGTCGTAATCACCTCCTCTGACACCAATGAAAATATGCTGGAAGTAGCGCGCGCTATGGTTGATGAAGCGCAGTCGTCGGGCAGCTTCTTATTCGTCGAAACCGACATCAAAATCGATCGCGTTGAAGCGGAGTTTGAGATCGACAAAGAACGCCTAGCAGACCTCGGCATGAGCCTTGGCGACCTTTCAGCGCAAATGGGCCTTATGGTGTCGCCTGCCTATGTAACACGCTTTGACGAACGCGGCCGGGCCTATCGTGTCATCCCCATGCTGGAAGACGAACAGCGCAGCTCGCCTTCGGCGCTTCTTGATATTCCGGTAAGAATTCCCAACGGAGAGCTGGTCCCCTTTGGCTCGCTGGTGACACTGACACGCTCTACCCAGCCTCGCGCTCTAACGCGCTTCCAGCAGAAAGATGGCTTTAAAATTTACGGTGCCGTCCTCCCAGGAACGACGAAGGATCAGGGCCTCAGTCTCCTCGAGGACATTGCGGAGCGCACGCTACCGGATGGCTACGTTCTCGACTACCTTGGCGAGTCACGCGAGCTTCGCAGTGAAGGCAATACAATGGCCGGGGTTCTCTTGATTGCAACTGTGCTCGTCTTCTTAGTGCTCGCGGTACAGTTCAACAGCTTTAGAGATCCGTTAATCATACTGTTAGGATCGATCCCACTTGCGTTGTTTGCGGCGCTGACCATCACCTTCCTCAACTTCAGCACCATTAATATTTTCTCGCAGGTAGGTCTTGTCACCCTTGTGGGGCTGGTCACCAAAAATGCGATTTTGATTGTCGATTTCGCCAATCAGGAGCGCATTGCCGGCGTTGAAAAGTTAGCGGCAATTAAGAACGGTGCCATAGCGCGACTGCGCCCCGTTCTTATGACAACAGGGGCAACTGTGCTTGGCCACTTCCCCTTGGTTTTGGTAACGGGTGCAGGCGCGGAAGCTCGAAATAGCATTGGTGCCGTGCTGGTCTTTGGCATGCTCATCGGAACACTGTTCACTTTAGTTATTTTACCCGCGGTTTATGCGGTTCTCGCTTCTAATCGGGATATGACCAGGGACGCCAAGGACGATGAAGCGGTGGACGACGCGGATAATGCGCCGGTAATGGCTTAGTTTACTTGACGGCTTAACATCTCGACGGTTTAATACGCGGCCTTTCCGAAGTACTTTCTTCAGATTTGCCCAGGTAGCTCAGTTGGTAGAGCAGGGGATTGAAAATCCCCGTGTCGGCGGTTCGATTCCGTCCCTGGGCACCATC
>OCRG01000072.1_pt1 | contig 15127 bp, 12 predicted proteins | sample 1535071 | NCBI WGS metagenome assembly OCRG01 (sample SAMEA3275605, study PRJEB22092) | marine metagenome | biome: ENVO:00000447; feature: ENVO:00002042; material: seawater | collected 2014-06-22T16:30:00+00 | depth 0 m
TCGTGCTCGCGGACTACCCTTGTGGTTCAGTCTTGCAACACATGGCACCGAGGCCCCTCTGAGCCTTCATAAACTGGCAAGTCGATATCGAGTGTTGTGTTGTCGCTCTGTGGAATTGAGAGTTTTGCCGTCTTGCTTGTCATTGAGAGTCCCCCGACTGGATTTTTGTGGCGCCAAACTAGCGGCGCTCGTTGTTGCTGTCAATTTTACAACAATCCTACTGTCAAGACCGCACTAATGATCGTCTTTTGCCATATGAATTTGTCAGTTGCGAAGCGACTACCTATACTCACGCCTCGAATTCAGACCACTTGACTGCTCTGGGGGCTATGAAGTGAAACCACGCGGAAGTAAGGACAGCCGTCCTGTCAATTTAGACATCAGCACCATCAAGCTGCCGATCACGGCATGGGCATCGATTTCCCACCGAGTGTCGGGGGTTTTGTTGTTTGTATCGAGCCTGTTGATGGTATGGGCTTTGGATATGAGTCTCTCGTCTCAAGAGAGTTTCGATTCGCTAGCTACAATTCTTAGTTCCTCGGCGGCGAAGGTGGTGCTCTGGGGGTTTTTGGTGGTGTTTTCTTACCACGCTCTCGCAGGTATCCGTCACTTGATCATGGACATGGGCGTTGGTGAGGACTTTAAAGGTGGCGCCTTGGGTGCTCGCATTCTTTTTGTGGCGGCCGCTGTTGCCGCTGTGGTTTGGGGAGTAGTGCTGTGGTAACTCAGGTAACCAGTTTTAGTCGTAACGGCCTATCGGACTGGCTCATACAGCGAGTGAGCTCGCTGATCATGCTGGCATATTTTTTATTCATTGGTTTCCAGATCGCTAATGGGATTGACTACACTTCCTGGAGAGCGCTGCACGACACAACGGCAATGAAGGTTTTTACATTGCTTGCGATTGGCGCTTACGTGTCTCACGCGTGGATTGGTCTTTGGACAGTGTTCACTGACTATCTGACAGAATACATGCTGGGGTCGATTGGCAACGTCGTGCGGCCAGTTTTACAAATCGCAGTCGTGCTGACCTTGGTGGTTTACGCCATTTGGGTGATTCAGGTTATTTGGGGATAAGCCGCGCAGTTGAGCGGTGTGCTTGGGAGAAGCAAAGCAATGCGAACTATCTCGTTCGATGGAGTAATTGTAGGTGGTGGCGGTGCCGGGATGCGCGCTGCACTGCAGTTGGCGCAATCCGGCTACAAGACAGCCGTTATTTCAAAGGTATTTCCAACGCGATCACACACGGTGAGTGCGCAAGGTGGTATCACTTGTGCTATCGCAAGTGCAGATCCTCAGGACGATTGGCGCTGGCACATGTATGACACTGTTAAAGGCAGTGACTACATTGGTGACCAGGATGCGATTGAATACATGTGCTCTGTGGGTCCCGAGGCGATTTTCGAGCTGGAGCACATGGGATTACCTTTCTCTCGAACCGAAGAGGGTCGCATCTATCAACGCCCGTTTGGAGGGCAATCCAAGAATTACGGTGAAGGCGGTCAGGCCGCTCGTACCTGCGCGGCTGCGGACAGAACAGGCCACGCTCTGCTTCACACGCTTTACCAGAACAACGTCAAGAACGAGACAGTCTTTTTTAACGAGTGGTTTGCCACTGATCTAGTCAAAAACCAAGACGGTGCTGTGGTTGGTGTAATCGCGATTTGCATCGAGACCGGAGAGACGGTCTATGTAAAGTCGAAAGCAACTGTTTTCGCTACAGGTGGTGCGGGTCGTATCTACGCATCGACTACAAATGCACACATCAATACAGGTGATGGTGTCGGTATGGCGCTTCGTGCGGGTGTGCCGGTACAAGACATGGAAATGTGGCAGTTCCACCCAACTGGCATCTATGGCGCGGGCACGCTCGTGACTGAGGGTTGTCGTGGTGAAGGTGGTTACCTGATCAACGCAGACGGCGAGCGCTTCATGGAGCGATACGCGCCAAATGCAAAAGATCTGGCGGGCCGCGACGTCGTGGCGCGGTCGATGATCCTCGAAATCTTAGAAGGTCGCGGTTGTGGACCAAACGGCGATCACGTAAAGCTCAAGCTCGATCACCTCGGTGAGGAAGTCCTTGAGTCACGACTCCCAGGTATTTGTGAGCTGTCGAGAACATTCGCTCACGTTGACCCCGTTAAAGAGCCAATCCCTGTGGTGCCAACGTGCCACTACATGATGGGCGGTATTCCTACAAATATTCACGGTCAGGCACTGACAGTCGACGCAGACGGCAACGATCAGGTGATTCCGGGGCTCTATGCGTGTGGTGAGATCGCGTGTGTATCGGTTCACGGAGCGAACAGACTGGGCGGTAACTCGCTTCTTGACTTGGTTGTGTTTGGCCGAGCGTCGGGTCTCTTCATTGAAGATGCACTGCGTCAAGGCATTGATATGCGCGACGCCACCGCGAGCGATATCGAAGAGTCTAACTCTCGTCTGGTTGCTCTTAATGAGCGCGAGGGCGGCGAGAATGTTGCCGCGCTGCGCAAAGAACTGCAGGGCGTCATGCAGAATTATTTCGGTGTATTCCGAAACGGCGAATTCATGCAGCAGGGTATCAAGAAGCTTGACGATCTCAAGGAGCGCATTGCGAATGTGAAACTTGAGGACAAGAGCAACGCGTTCAATACGGCGCGTATCGAATGTCTCGAGCTGCAGAATCTATTTGAAACAGCGGAGGCGACCGCTATCGTTGCCGAGGCGAGAAAAGAGAGTCGTGGTGCTCATGCACGTGAGGACTTTACGGAAAGGAACGACGAAGAGTGGTTGTGTCACTCGATCTATCACCGTGAAGGCCGCGCTGTGAGCAAGCGCTCAGTGAACTTTACACCGAAGACGGTTGAGACTTTCCAACCAAAAATTCGTACCTACTAATCTGCTGGGAGATAAGTAATGTTGCAGGTCAGCGTATATCGCTTCAACCCTGAAACCGATTCTGCACCGCAAATGCAGGACTACAACGTTGATACCGGCGGCAAGGACCTTATGGTGCTTGACGTTTTGGAGATGATTAAAGCCGACTACGATGCGAGTGTCACTTATCGCCGAAGCTGCCGAGAGGGTGTGTGCGGCTCTGATGGTCTCAATATGAATGGCAAAAATGGTCTTGCGTGCATAACGCCACTTTCTCAGGCAGTGAAGAACAACAAGCTCGTTATTCGTCCATTACCTGGCTTGCCGGTAGTTCGCGATCTTGTTGTTGATATGAGTTTATTCTACGCGCAGTACGAGAAGATCGAACCGTACCTTCAGAATAACACGCCAGCGCCGGCGATTGAGCGCCTCCAAACGCCAGAGGATCGTGCCAAGTTAGATGGGCTGTATGAGTGCATTTTATGTGCCTGTTGTTCAACGAGCTGCCCATCTTTTTGGTGGAACCCTGACCGATTCGTCGGTCCTGCGGGTTTATTGCAGGCGTATCGCTTTCTCGCTGATAGCCGTGATCAGGCGACAGACGAGCGGTTGGCTAAGCTTGACGACCCCTTCAGCGTGTTCCGGTGCCACGGTATTCAGAATTGCGTGAACGTTTGCCCTAAGGGTTTAAACCCTACGCGAGCGATTGGTCATATCCGCACAATGCTCCTAAACCGCGCTGCATGATCATCCGGTTATAGGTTGTATTCCTCTAGGGAATATTATGGAAAATTAACGCTGCTTTTGCGGCGTTTTTTCGTTTTTGGAGTCCAGCTTTCGTGGGAAAGCAGGCGGGAAGGGAGTAAGATATTCCTCCGAAAGCGGTGATACATACCAAACAAAAACATCACTGCGTGAGACTTCGGGGGAAGTGTGCATGGATGAGTCGATAGACCGACCTAGCATGGAGCAGCAGCGAAGTACGTCTCACCTCTCGGGCGGCAATGCGGCCTATGTAGAGGACTTATACGAGGCGTACTTAAAAGATCCTAATGACGTGCCACAGCAATGGCGCGAGTACTTTGATCGCTTACCAAAGGTCGAAACAGCGACTCACGCAGCACGAGATTTACCTCACTCGGTGCTGCGAGCTCAGTTTGCTCGCATTAGCAAGATGCGTGTTCGTACCGAGGCGACTCGGAGTCAGGACTCTCAGGCCACCGAGTATGAGCGGAAGCAAATTCGCGTCGTTCAGATGATTTCTGCCTATCGGCAAAGAGGGCATCAGAAGGCGCAACTCGACCCCTTGGCGCTGCACCCGCGAGTGCCAGTGCCTGATCTTGAGTTGGAGTTCCATGATCTCTCTGAGGCCGATTTGGATACAGTCTTCCAAGTGGGGAGTCTCTATATTGGTAAAGCGGATGCGACACTTGCAGAGATACGTGCTGCCCTAGAAAAGACGTATTGCAATACGATTGGTGCTGAGTTCATGCACATCGTGAATACCGATGAGCGCCACTGGATTATGGGTCGAATGGAGTCTGTGCGCAGTGCGCCTGTCCTCGATCGTCAAAATCGTATCGAAATTCTTCGTCGTTTGATCAAGGCTGAGGGACTAGAGAAATCGCTCGCCTCGAAATACCCGGGAACAAAGCGCTTTGGACTGGAGGGCGGCGAGAGTCTTATCCCCATGATGGCAGAGGCCATACAGCGCATTGGCGGGTACGGTGCCAAAGAAGTGTGTATCGGCATGGCGCACCGCGGACGCCTTAATGTCTTGGTTAATATCCTTGGCAAGAATCCAAGCGAACTGTTCGACGAGTTTGAGGGGCGAGCTTCTTACTTTGGCTCGGGCGACGTTAAATACCATCAAGGTTTCTCTTCTAACATCATGACGCCGGGCGGGGAGGTGCATTTAGCACTCGCGTTTAATCCGTCGCACTTGGAAATTGTCTCTCCCGTTGTTGAGGGCTCAGTGCGAGCGCGTCAGGACCGAAGAAAAGATACAACGGGTGATGCAGTCGTTCCTATTGTGATCCACGGCGATGCGGCCTTCGCGGGGCAAGGCGTCGTTATGGAAACGTTCCAGATGTCGCAGACGCGCGGCTACAAAACGGGTGGAACACTGCACATCGTTATCAACAACCAGGTAGGCTTTACTACGAGCCGTCAGGAAGACGCCCGGTCGACAGAGTACTGTACCGATATCGCCAAAATGGTGCAGGCGCCTATTTTTCACGTGAATGGCGATGACCCTGAGGCGGTTGTCTTCGCTACACAGCTCGCGGTTGATTTCCGTAATCAGTTCAAGAAAGACGTGGTCATCGATTTGGTGTGTTACCGGCGTCGTGGCCACAACGAGGCCGACGAGCCCTCGGTAACCCAGCCGATGATGTACGCCACCATCAAAAAGCACCCGTCTACCCGAGACCTCTATGCACAGCGACTCATCGTCGAGGACGTGCTGACCAAGGACGAGGACGAGGCGCTAATGGAGCGCTATCGTGAGTCGTTGGATCGCGGCGAGCCAATGGTTGCTCAGCTTGTTATGGAGCCCAACACCAGTCTTTTCGTCGATTGGAAGCCATATCTTGGACACAGTTGGGATATCGATTGTGACACCACTGTTGAGCTAACCCGATTACGGGAGCTAGCGGAGGGCATGGGACAGATTCCCGAGGGGCTTGTTGTTCAACGCCAAGTTAAAAAGCTGATAGAAGACCGTAACAAAATGGCTGCCGGTGCCCTTGAGGTTAATTGGGGCTTTGCGGAAAATATGGCATACGCGACCTTGTTAGCCGAAGGCTATCCCGTTCGAATGACTGGGCAAGATGTGGGGCGTGGCACATTCTCTCACCGACATGCGGTCTTGCATGCGCAGAACAAACACCATGCGCACATCCCTTTGCAGCATCTCTCTGACGAGCAAGCTGAATTCAATATCTACGACTCACTTCTCTCTGAGGAGGCGGTGCTGGCGTTCGAATACGGCTACGCCACAACGGCACCAACCGGACTCGTTATTTGGGAAGCCCAGTTTGGTGATTTCGCGAATGGCGCACAGGTCGTGATCGATCAGTTCATCACCAGCGGAGAGTACAAGTGGGCGAGACTGTGCGGCCTCACCATGCTTTTGCCGCACGGGTATGAAGGGCAGGGGCCAGAGCATTCGTCTGCGCGTCTTGAGCGCTATCTGCAGTTGTCTGCGCAGGAGAACATTCAAGTTTGTGTGCCGTCGACCCCAGCCCAGGTGTTCCATATGCTACGGCGCCAGGCGATTAGACCGCTGAGAAAGCCGTTAATCGTTATGTCGCCCAAGAGCTTGCTGCGTCATAAGGCGGCTGTCTCCACGATGGATGAGTTGGCTAATGGGCATTTCCAACCAGTGATCGATGACCCTCATGTTGCTGACAAATCAGCGGTGACACGTGTCGTTCTGTGCTCTGGAAAGGTGTTTTACGACCTTGATGCGGCGCGCGATGAGAAAGGGACAGATCACGTAGCTTTGGTTCGCATAGAGCAGCTTTATCCGCTGCCAGAGGTACAACTCAAAGAGGTTTTGAGCACCTATCCGCGCGAGGCAAATGTTGTTTGGTGTCAGGAAGAGCCAATGAACCAAGGGGCCTGGTACGCAATTCAGGATTCCTTGCGCCGCCTTGTCTCGCTGGCAATGTTCGGTGCTGAATTGCGCTATGTAGGGCGACCTGCCTCCGCATCAGTGTCAGCGGGATACACAGCGCTCCATGTCAAAGAACAAGAAGCATTTATTTCAGCGGCCCTGGGGTGAGGGGTCGATTAACGAAAGGTAAAACGGACGACTATCATGAAAATAGAAATCAAGGCGCCGGCATTTCCTGAGTCTGTAGCAGACGGCGAAGTTTCGCTATGGCACAAGCAGGAAGGGGATTTCGTTCAACGCGATGAATTACTGGTAGAGATTGAGACCGACAAGGTTGTGATGGAAGTCGTCGCGCCTGAGGCGGGTCGACTCGATCGTATTCACGTGTCAGAGGGAAGCACGATTGAGAGCGAGGCTTTGCTTGCTGAGATAACACCCGGAGAGGGCGCAGCTGCGGAACCAGCGATCGAAGAAAGCGACGTGGCTCCGACATCCTCTGCGGATGCGCCCATGGGGCCTGCCGCACGACAGCTTGTGGAGGAGCATGGTTTAAATCCGAATACCATTACCGGCACTGGAAAGGGAGGACGCATAAACAAAGAGGATGTGCTCCAGCACTTGGCAGAAAAGGCATCTGCGCCCGCTCCCGCGCCAGCACCCGCTACGTCGCCTGCCACTCAAAGCGTTCAGAGCTCACCAGCGGCCGCGAACGAGGTTCAAGGACCTACAAGCGAGCGAATTGAACGTCGTGTTCCCATGACACGTATGCGCGCTCGCATTGCGGAGCGCCTTTTGTCGGCGACACAGCAAACAGCGATGCTGACCACGTTCAACGAAGTGGATATGTCGCCTCTCATGAAATTACGGTCGCAATATAAAGATCAGTTTGAAAAGACACACAACGGTACGCGACTTGGATTCATGGGTTTCTTCGTAAGGGCGTGTTGCGAAGCACTCAAAAGATACCCAGAGGTCAATGCGTCTATTGATGGCAATGACGTGGTCTACCACGGATACCAGGATATCGGCGTCGCTGTGTCGACGGATGACGGTTTGGTGGTTCCCGTGCTGCGTGATGCGGACTTTATGAGCATTGCCGATGTGGAAGCGGCAATTCGCGATTTTGGTCTCAAAGCGCGTGACAAGAAGCTAACTATTGAAGAAATGACTGGCGGTACGTTCACGGTTTCCAACGGTGGTGTATTTGGTTCGCTTCTTTCTACCCCTATTTTGAACCCGCCTCAGACGGGCATTCTTGGAATGCACTCAATTAAAGAGCGGCCGGTAGCCATTGATGGCCAGGTGGTTATCCGTCCGATGATGTATTTAGCACTGTCTTATGACCATCGACTGATTGATGGTAAGACCGCGGTTCAGTTCTTAGTGACGGTCAAAGAGTTGCTAGAAGATCCTTCACGCATCCTGTTGCAGCTTTAAAGGCTAAGGGAGAGGTATACCTATGAGTGATTCATTTGATGTCGTTGTTATAGGTTCAGGCCCGGCCGGATATGTCTGCGCAATTAAATGCGCACAGCTGGGGATGAATACCGCTGTTGTTGAGGCCTGGAGTGATTCTAAAGGTAAACCGGTTTTTGGTGGTACATGCCTTAATGTAGGCTGCATTCCCTCCAAGGCGCTACTCGATAGCTCGCACAAATTTGCCGAAGCAAGCGACCATTTCGCCGCGCACGGTATTGGTGTGGGCGAGACGTCAATCGACATTCCCGCCATGATGAAGCGCAAGAACAAGATCGTGACGCAACTCACAGGCGGCGTCTCCTCCTTGCTCCAACACAACGGCGTCAGCGTCGTGCAGGGAACGGGCAAACTCTTAGCAGGGCGACAGGTTGAGGTGACGGCTGCGGACGGCAGCAAGCAAGTACTGACGGCCGAAAACGTTGTTCTCGCATCCGGTTCTGAGCCAGTGACGATACCACCGGCACCAACAGACGATGAGGTTGTTGTCGATAGCACAGGTGCGCTCACCTTTGATGCAGTTCCCGAGCGACTGGGTGTTATTGGTGCTGGCGTTATCGGCCTAGAGCTTGGCAGTGTATGGGGACGTTTGGGCTCTGACGTTGTGCTTTTCGAGGCTCTCGATACCTTCCTGCCAATGATGGATGCACAAGTCAGCAAAGAAGCTGCAAAAGTCTTCAAAAAGCAGGGACTAGACATCCGTCTCAATGCGTTGGTAACGGGGACTGAAGTAAAAGATGGCAAGGTAACGGTGAGTTATACCGAAAAAGGCGAAGCGAAAACGGCTGAATTCGATCGATTGATCGTCGCTGTTGGTCGACGACCGCGCACCAAAGATCTTTTTGCTACTGACTCGGGGGTGACCACTGACGAGCGCGGTTTTGTTTTCGTCAACGACTACTGCGCTACCGAAGCGCCCGGTGTCTGGGCCATTGGCGATATTGTTCGCGGGCCGATGCTGGCACACAAAGGATCGGAAGAGGGCGTCATGGTGGCTGAGCGCATTCACGGCAAGCCCGTGCAGCTTAACTACGATTGCGTGCCATCGATTATCTACACACACCCCGAAATCGCAGGTGTTGGTAAAACCGAGCAGGAATTAAAGGCTGAAGGCATTGATTACAAGGCGGGGTCTTTTCCCTTCGCTGCAATAGGGCGAGCCCTTGCTAGTGGCGAGACCGATGGTTTTGTGAAAATTCTCTCGGATGCTAAGACCGATCGCGTGCTCGGCGCCCACGCCATTGGGCCATCCGCTGCGGATTTGGTTCAGCAGATGGTCATCACTATGGAGTTTGGCGGCAGTACTGAAGACTTGCAGCTGATGGTATTTGGACACCCAACAATGTCCGAGGCTGTTCATGAGGCGGCACTGGCGGTTGATGGCATGGCTATTCATATGCCAAACCGGAAAAAACGTTAGAACAGATTAAATCCTCAGCACACTCACGCTGAGGTTGCCACAACACTTAGTTGTTGTGTGTATTAACTAGAAAGGGGGATGTATGAACTTGCACGAGTATCAGGGCAAGGCCTTATTTGCACAGTACGGATTGCCCGTATCTGTGGGTCAGGCCGTAGATACGCCAGAGGCGGCAGAGGCTGCTGCGAAGGAAATTGGCGGCGACAAATGGGTTGTAAAGGCTCAGGTCCATGCGGGTGGCCGTGGTAAAGCTGGCGGCGTGAAACTAGTGGATTCACCTGCCGAAGCTCGCGCTTTTGCAGAGCAATGGCTGGGTAAAAACCTAGTGACCTATCAGACAGATGCTAATGGGCAGCCAGTTTCTAAGATCCTGGTAGAGACCTGCACTGATATTGCCGATGAGCTTTATCTTGGTGCTGTCGTCGATCGATCCTCTCGACGTATTGTCTTTATGGCATCAACCGAAGGCGGTGTTGAAATCGAAAAGGTCGCTGAAGAGACGCCTGAAAAAATCTTGAAAGCAACCATCGATCCGCTCGCGGGTCCACAGCCTTATCAGGGACGTGAGTTGGCGTTTAAGCTCGGGTTGCAAGGCCCTCAGGTCAAGCAATTTGTTCATATTTTCAATGGTTTGGCGAATTTATTTAAAGACAAAGACCTCGCATTGATTGAAGTAAACCCGCTCGTCATTACGGATGAAGGCAACCTTCACTGCCTCGATGCAAAGGTAGGTGTCGACTCTAACGCCGTGTATCGCCACAAAGATCTACAAGCCATGCACGACCCGTCGCAAGACGATGAACGCGAAGCTGCTGCAGCTGCTTGGGACCTCAACTACGTTGCCCTGGATGGAAACATCGGCTGCATGGTTAACGGCGCTGGTTTGGCTATGGGCACCATGGACATCGTCAAGCTCCATGGTGGCGAGCCTGCAAACTTTCTCGACGTGGGCGGCGGTGCAACCAAGGAACGCGTCACCGAGGCGTTTAAAATTATCTTGAGCGATGACAACGTTAAAGCCGTGCTGATCAACATCTTTGGCGGTATCGTCCGCTGCGATTTGATTGCGGAAGGTGTTATCGGTGCCGTGAATGAGGTGGGTGTTGAAGTTCCTGTTGTTGTTCGCCTTGAGGGCAATAACGCCGAACTCGGACGTCAGGTGCTCGCGGATAGCGGTTTAAACATTATCGCGGCAAACAGTCTGACCGATGCGGCTCAGCAAGTCGTGGCAGCAGCTGGGGGTGCAGCATGAGTATTCTTATTGATAAAAACACGCGTGTCATTTGCCAGGGATTCACTGGCTCTCAGGGTACGTCACACTCTGAGCAAGCGATTGCATATGGCACTCAAATGGTGGGTGGTGTGACCCCGGGGAAGGGCGGTCAAGAGCACTTGGGCTTGCCTGTCTTTGATACGGTGAGTGACGCGGTTTCTCAGACCGGCGCGAATGCATCCGTTATCTACGTCCCAGCACCGTTTTGTAAAGATTCTATACTTGAAGCCGCAAACGCGGGTGTTGAGCTGATTGTTTGCATCACTGAAGGTATTCCTACCTTGGATATGCTGGACGCGAAAGTACGCTGCGACGAGCTGGGTGTGCGACTCATTGGTCCCAACTGCCCGGGTGTGATTACACCAGGAGAGTGCAAGATTGGCATTATGCCGGGTCATATTCATCTTCCGGGCAAGGTAGGTATCGTGTCGCGCTCAGGTACCCTCACTTACGAGGCGGTGAAGCAGACAACGGACGCGGGCTTCGGTCAGTCTACCTGTGTTGGTATTGGTGGCGACCCCATTCCAGGATCCAACTTCATCGATATCCTTGGTTTGTTTGAGGAAGATGACGCGACGGAGTCGATTGTAATGATCGGTGAAATCGGGGGATCAGCAGAGGAAGAAGCTGCGGCCTTCATCAAAGACCATGTCACAAAGCCCGTTGTTTCCTACATTGCGGGTGTCACGGCGCCGAAAGGTAAGCGAATGGGTCACGCCGGAGCCATCATTTCTGGCGGAAAGGGCACAGCCGATGAGAAGTTTGCTGCGCTCGAAGATGCAGGCGTCAAGACTGTGCGCTCATTGGCTGAAATTGGCTCTGCGATGGCTGAGATCACTGGTTGGTAACCTCGATCTAGATAACCTGTTCAAAGCCCGCTTATCGCGGGCTTTTTTTTGGGCGGAAGTTGATAAGGTGGATTCGCGAGACAAGTGATTTGCGTTCGGGAAATTATTGTTTTTGCCTTGAAATGAGTCGACTGGTTCCCCATCTGTTAGCTAGGTCCAACACAGATCTAATTTCGGTACACAGATAGGAGCTCGTAATGTCCGACAAACAAACCATGGGATTTCAAACTGAAGCCAAACGACTGCTTCAGTTAATGATCCATTCGCTGTATTCCAATCGAGAGATCTTTCTCAGAGAGCTAATTTCAAACGCCTCAGATGCCATCGATAAGCGTCGTTTTGCTGCTATCGAAGACAGTGCGCTCGATGTGGGGGGTGAAGGCTATGAGATCCGTGTCGATGTTGATGAGGAGGCGAAGACACTCAGCATCAGCGATAACGGGATTGGTATGTCTCGTGAGGACGTTATCGAGAATCTAGGGACAATCGCTAAATCCGGTACTGCAGCCTTCATGGAGCAGCTCAGCGGCGATCAGCAAAAAGACAGTCAGCTCATCGGTCAGTTTGGGGTTGGATTTTACTCATCGTTCATCGTTGCAAATCGTGTGGAAGTCGTCTCCCGAAAAGCGGGAGAGGACACAGCTACCCGATGGGAGTCCACAGGTGAAGATGAATTCAGTATTGATGTTGCAGAGCGTGGTGTCCCCGGTACGACAGTCACACTGCACCTCGACGCTGAAGCAGAGGAATTTGCTTCTTCCTGGCGTGTGCGCAGTGTCATCAAAAAATACTCAGACCACATTTCAGTACCTGTTTTAATGCTCGAAACAGCCCCGTCTTCCGAGGAAGATGAAGCGGAAGCGCCAGAGCCTACCTGGGAGCGGATCAACGAAGCCAAAGCTCTCTGGACGCGAAGTCGCTCCGAGGTTAGCGACGAGGAATACACAGAGTTTTATCGCCATGTCTCGAGTGACTATCAAGACCCCTTGAGTTGGAGTCACAATCGGGTTGAGGGCAAGCTCGATTACACCTCGCTTCTTTATGTCCCAAGCCAAGCACCGTTTGATCTTTGGAATAGAGAGGGTGCCCGTGGCCTCAAGCTCTACATTCAGCGCACTTTTATCATGGACGATGCCGAGCAGTTCTTACCGCTCTATCTGCGTTTCGTGAAAGGCGTGCTTGACTCGCAAGACTTGCCGCTGAATATATCGCGCGAAATTCTCCAGCAGAGCCCGCAAGTCGATTCCTTGCGTAATGCGGTGACGAAGCGCGTGCTCGATATGTTGAGCAAAATGGCGAAGTCTGATGCGGATAAATACCAGAGCTTTTGGGATGTGTTCGGCAATGTCCTCAAAGAAGGTCCCGGTGAGGACTTTGCTAACCGTGAAAAGATTGCTGAACTATTGCGGTTCGCCTCGACTCACGACGATGACGCAATACAGAATGTTTCGCTCAAGGACTATGTGGAGCGCATGCAGGAAGGGCAGGATGCCATCTATTACGTTGTCGCCGACAACCACGTGACGGCTAAAAACAGCCCGCATATTGAGGTGTTCCGTAAGAAAGGGATAGAAGTTCTATTGCTCTCCGATCGCATCGACGACTGGCTGATGGGCCACCTGAACGAGTTTGATGGCAAAGCACTTAAAGATATTGCCAAAGGCGAGCTAGACCTAGGTGACAGCACGGAGGAAGAGAAAGCTGAGCTAGAAGCGGCCAAGACCGAACATGAGGGTTTACTCGATCGACTGAAAGGCGCGCTCGAGGGCAAGGTCAGTGAGGTTAGACCCACGATCCGGTTGACCGATTCACCCGCTTGTCTGGTAGTTGGGGAGCATGAACTCGGCGCTCAGATGCGCCGCATTTTAGAGGCGGCGGGACAAGAGCTGCCTGATAGCGAGCCGATCCTTGAGGTCAACACCGGTCATGGATTGGTAAAGCGTATGGACGCAGAGCCCGACGAGGATCGATTTGCTGATTTGGCGTTGATTCTTCTTGACCAAGCGACGCTTGCGCAGGGATCGCAGCTTGAGGATCCTGCGAGTTATGTCGCGCGGATGAATAAGCCGCTTGTGGAAATGAGCGCCTAAGGTGCTCGTCACGCTTTGGCGTCACGGTGAGGCGGGGTATGCCGCCTCAGACGCCGAGCGTTCGCTAACCGCGCGCGGTGAAGCCCATATCAAGAGCAGCGTGGCCGCCTATCATTCTTGGTGCTGCAATGCGAATGTTAGGCTTCCAACATACTGCGTTCACAGCCCATTGGTTCGCACAGCACAAACCGCCAATATCTTAGGGGCTGATCTTTCACTTCCGCAGGTGGTCGCGGACGACCGACTGGCGCCGGGTGAGCATAACTATACTCAAGGCCTATTCCTGGCTGATGACGTTGATCATCAATTTGTGGTGGGTCACCAGCCCTATCTTTCTGAGCTCATTAATGTATGGTGCGACACCGCCCATCATCATGGTCTATCACCGAGCGGTTTTGCCGTTATTCGACTCTTGATGCCCGCTCGCGGGGGCGGTGAATTGATTCACTACATGCCAGAAGGATTTTCATTGTGACCAGCCCAGCCAGCGAAGTTGCCTTTGATGTCGATGGACTGACGTACCGAGGCCTCGTATGGGGCGATCCTGCTGATCCCCTTGTGTTTGCAATTCATGGTTGGCTGGATAATGCCTTGAGCTTTACTCGCTTGGCGCCGCTCCTTGAGGGATATCGCGTTCTCTCGATTGACCTATCAGGTCACGGCTTGAGCAGTCATCGATCCCCCGATGCGAATTACCATATCTGGGACGATATCCCTCAGCTTCTGGAAATTGTTGAGCAGTTGGGTGTTGAGTCGCTCCACGTGGTAGGACACAGCCGCGGTGCAGCTGTTGCTGGTGCTTTTGCAGTAGCGCTCGAGGAAAAATGCGCTTCCCTCACAATGCTCGACGGAATGATTTCGCGTTCATTCGAGAATGATAATGGTGCTGAGTTGTTTATTGGTTCGATTGCTGAGCGCAAAAAGTACATGGCGCGTCCGCCCCGTATTTTCCCCACCATCGAAGATTTCATTAACTCGCGCTCTCGTTATGGCTTTACACGTGAGAACGCGGAGTTGTTGGTGCCGCGCGCGTTGCGGCAAGTCGATGGCGGCTGGCTCTTGTTGAGTGACCCCAAGTTGTTTGGGAGCAGTACGGTCAAGCTGTCTGAAGAGGCGTCGAATTCGTTCTACCGCGCGATGAAATGCCCGGTAACCGCGATAACGGGCGACAAAGGGTTTTTCACCAGTGACGACGCGCAGGCAAAGATTGCGGGTATTGGTGACCTCGTAAACTCGTTTTACCCTGTGGTGGTGCCAGGCCCTCACCATTTCCATATGGAAGGTGATGTGCAGGCACTTGCCGAGATGTTGCTTGGTTTCTTTTCTACGGGGGTTATTGATCAGGCAAACGACCCACTGCGGCAAGTAGGCTGAAGCCTCAGCACTCATAAGCAACAGCGTCGGCGCCTAGAGGCGCAAGATGTTAGACTGCACAATTCGCACTGAGAGCAGTTCTGGTGACAACATTTCGCGATACCTTAATTTCTACTGAGAACCAGCTGATTGACGCTGCGGTTTTCTGTGGGCATGGCTACAGATCGG
>OCRG01000073.1_pt1 | contig 15125 bp, 12 predicted proteins | sample 1535071 | NCBI WGS metagenome assembly OCRG01 (sample SAMEA3275605, study PRJEB22092) | marine metagenome | biome: ENVO:00000447; feature: ENVO:00002042; material: seawater | collected 2014-06-22T16:30:00+00 | depth 0 m
ATTAACGCGCTCTCAATCGCCGAGCGTGAACTTGCTCACCAAGACGAAGTCGATCGAGCCGAATATGCGCGCTTGAGCTCATTACTTACCGATGTGAGTCATGTTAATGCGCTTTTAAGTACCGATATTGCAGATAGGACGGGTGAGGCGGATTCGTTATCGGATCTCCGATGGCGATTAGTACAAGCACTGAGAGACGATCAGGCATTAGACACGGATATGCTTGGTGAGCACCTGCGTCAGACCGTAGCGCACAGGCTCTTTATAGATCAGCCAAAGTACTCCGCCTTACGTGATTGATAGGCGGTAACAGGCTCAGCACAAGGTGATAAAACAGATTCGCTCCCGTTGGCCATTGTGTTTTCATGTAAAAATTAAGAGCGTGGGTATACGGCAGCAGTAACGACGCGGCTTGGGGGAATAGTGGCCCCCCGCCCTAGAATCGAACTAGGAGCCCAGCTTTAGGAGAGCCGTGTTTTATCCATTAAACTAGCGGGGGTTGGGGTGTCCCGTAACACACAGGAGCGGCGCGCAAGATACATTAGCTGAAGGAAAGGGTCAAAGACCGATGCCCCTACCTACTTGCTGCTAGGTTAACCCAGTCGCCGGTCGCATCACTGAGTTGCAATCCCGCGTTGAGTAGTTCCCAGTACTCGTTATAGGAGGTGGCGGAAATACAGTCTGTTGCCTCATCTCGCCACGAAGTCAGCGCACCATTTTGATCAACGAGATCAATAGTTCTCGTCTCCTTGCCATGCCGCCTTTCAAGACTCGCTAACCATCGCTTTAGCCCAAGAGCGCTGCTGCCACTCCAAACGCTAATCGTTCGGTGGGAGAGGTCAGCGGTTGATCTTATGCCTCGCTATTTCTTGCAAATAATCATTAGGCTTGATTGCTGAAGTATTTGCGCAACGTTGACAGGCTGATGACCGCGTTCTCTGCTCTCAAGCGCAGAACTCAACCACTCGACGGCAACATCGGATGTTCCGCTACTCAACAACTCTGAGGGTTCCACTCCCGGGCCACCGGGTAAGATGGTGACCGCTAGCCCTTCTTTTTCGTATAAACCCAGAGTTTCCGCAACGTAGTACCCCATAAATTGAGCTTGAGGTAGCCACCGCAACTGCAGTGTCAGCGTGTCTAGTTCACGAGATGAAGACTCTTGGCTTACAGCCAAAGGTGCAAAGAAAAGTCCTATCAGAACGCAGACTTTAGAGAAGAAGCTATTCACGTTGCCTTTGTCGACTCATATTAGGATTATCATGGCTGGGTATCGTAGCAGAGCCAATTTGTGTCATCCCGAAAAGTAAAATTCAAGTCACATGTAAGTGATCGACATAAGCGCCCGAAAAGCGTCGATGAATTCGAACTGGTTATCCGTGATTTAGCCAGCGACGGACGGGGCGTGGGTGAGGCGCCTGACGGACAGGTGGTTTTTGTTGCGGGCGCTTGGCGGGAAGAGCGTGTCCACGTTCGACGAACGCGTCAAGGCGCAAACACTAGCACTGAACTAATCAACATTATTGAGGCCTGTGAGGAGCGGATAGAGCCAATCTGCGAGTACCATAATCAAAATCAATGCGGTGGCTGTCCTTGGATGTTCGTCAGTTACGAAGCGCAGTTATCCGCGAAAGTAGCAAAATTAAGGGCTTCGCTTGATGCCTTGGGTTCAGCCCTCATCGATGTCGTCGTTCACCCTTCAGCACGGCGGTTGGGTTACCGTAACCGAGCGCAGCTAAAAACCAACGGAAAGGTGTTGGGCTATTTGGGAGCGAGCTCTCATGAGATTGTGGATGTAGGTGCTTGTCCAATATTGACGGAGAAGAATCAAGCGCAGCTTAGGCAGATGCGCCTTGCGTTGCCCAACAATGCATGGAGGCCCAAATCACGGCAGAAATGGGTCACTTTGGATATCGATGATCAGCGCGCAGAGCCACTCATCAATAAACGCCAATCCTTTCGGCAGGCAAACGACGATCAGAATGTCATTCTTAGTCAGTGGCTACGTCGGATGCTGAGATTACCGGCACCAAGCGGTGGGCTGGTCGAGCTGTTTTGCGGAAGCGGTAATTTAACCGCAGCCCTGTCCGAATGTTACCCCGATCATCAAATTACCGCCGTGGAAGGTGATGAATTAGCCCTCGAGCATCTTTCGTTTCTGGGGTTACAAAACGTTACGCCGCATCGAAGCAACCTTTTCAGCGCCGCGGACATAGAAGCCTTGATAGCTGCGCTGCCCGATGGCAATGGGGTCGTCTTGGATCCGCCTCGAGACGGTTTGAAGGAACGGGAAGCGCTCGCGCCCTTGTTTTCTACTTCACCTTGGGTCGTGTACATATCCTGCAATCTTGCAACGTGGCAGCGTGACGCGCGTTTTCTTCAAGACCTTGGGTTAACCCTCACACAGGTTGAGGGGCTCGATATGTTTCCGCAAACACCCCATTTAGAGGTGCTCTCTGTGTTTGAGCGTTGTTAGCGAGTCTACGTTTAAATTTTGATTCAGCAGACAGATTACGGTTCTTGCTGAGGACCGTGAATGTTGGCGCTTATTGGGATACGAATTTAGGTATGGCGACGTTCACAAGACGTAAGGGAACGTGGCCGCCATTTTCAAGGGTTTGAGAAATCAGGACTGTAGGTAAGCCGCTACCTCATTGAAGCTGCCACTGAAAACGACTCTGCGTTCCTTTGATTTAAGTTGATAGTCGTACATGGGGTCGTAATAGTCTCTCAGCAGAATCTCTATCCAAGCTTTATGCGCCTCTGCATTACCTGACCGGTGTTCTGAAATAGCCGTTTCCATAATTTGTGATAACTCCGCATACCTAACACCGCCCAGGCGTTTTTGAATATTTTGCAGGCTCGCTCTAAGAGATTCAGCAAAGGAATCAAATGCCTGGTCATCATCCTCAGACGCGTTACGCCAGTCTGTGTGATTTTGGAGAATATAATTTTCCCACGAATGATTCACACGCTCGTTCAGGCTTGCCTGGAGGGCGATCACGGGTGCATTGGCTAAACAGGTTTGCAGGTCCGTGGGGAGGGCACAGCGCCCGATCAGACGACTTTCATCCTCAACCGCCACAGTCAGGGCCTCACTGTATCGAGCCTTCAGGAAGGCGATCGAGACCGCGTTTTCAAAGTTGATCTGACTGGGTTGCGGTTTAACGCGTTTACCAAATGCACTGCCGCGATGGTTGGCGAGACCCTCAAGGTCAATCGTTGCTAACCGAGGCGAATCATCGCATTGATTTAACAAGGCTGTTTTGGCAACGCCCGTCCGCCCTGCGACGACGACGATATTTGACTCTTGCAGTGAAGATTCAAGGCTTTCAATTAGAAAACGACGGAGTGATTTGTAGCCACCCTCTATCAAAGGGACGTCAAATCCGCGCTCTTTCAGCCAGCTTTGGGTGGTCTGCGATCTTAAGCCACCTCGAAAACAGAAGAATGCGGCTTCGGGCTCACGCTCAAGCGCGTCGATCCAGCGCGAGATCCTCTCGGCCTTGATATCCCCCGAGACAAGTTCGTGTCCGAGCGCTATGGCGGCCTCTTGTCCGTGCTGGGCGTAACAGATGCCAATCTGCTCTCGCTCGATGTTATCCATCAGTGGGAGGTTTATTGCTGAGGGAAAGCTGCCTTTCTCGAATTCGATGGGCGCTCGCGTGTCAATGAGAACCCGATCTTTAAGGAAAAGATCGCGATAGTCGCTACTTCCGAAGTTGTTTGCGTTCGCTTTAGCCACGAAGCGTCATTGATGGTGTGTCTGAAACGGCCGGTGAAAGCGTGCCTATCGCCGCACTTGGGAGCCCAGCGGCTTCTAAGATCGATTCGACCTCCTTACACGCTTCTGGTCTAACAGACAGCAACAACCCCCCGCTGGTCTGTGGATCACATAGGATGGCACGCTGAAAATCAGTCAGATCGGGCAGGTGCGACGCGACGGATTCGAAATTACGTCCGGTCCCGCCCGGAATGCAGCCCTGCTTGATGTAGTGCTCTAAATCGCCGATGGTGGGAATCGAAGACCAATCCAAGCTCGCATCAAGCCCGCTTCCTCGCATCATCTCAGTGAGATGACCGGCGAGGCCAAAGCCCGTGACATCGGTCATGGCCGTAACGCCGTCGATGGCGGATAGCTGAGCACCTATGAGGTTTAGCGTTCGCATACTCTGATTGGCAAGCGCTAAATCTCCTGAGGACGCTTTGTCTCGTTTGCCGGCCGTACTGATAATGCCGACACCCAAAGGCTTGGTTAGAAAAAGAGTATCACCTGCCACTGCGGTATCGTTGCGTCGGAGGCGGTCTATGTCGACTAAGCCCGATACAGCGAGACCGAAAATGGGCTCTGATATGTCGATGCTGTGCCCGCCCGCGAGCGCGATGCCAGCTTCTGCGCAGGTCTCACGCGCGCCAGCGAGGACTTTGCTGGCTATTTCAGGTGCGAGTGTGTCCACAGGCCAACCCAAAATCGCAATTGCCACAGTAGGTGTGCCTCCCATGGCGTAAATATCGCTGATTGCGTTGGTTGCGGCGATCTGGCCGAAGTCCCAAGGGTCATCAACGATTGGGGTGAAGAAGTCTGTCGTACTGAGAAGTGCTCGGCCACCGCCGATGTCTACCGCTGCCGAATCGTCGCGGGAGTCGTTGCCTACCAGCAAGGGCGCTAGATTGTTGGTGTTGCTTCCAGCGGTGTTTCCAGTTTCAACACCCGTCAATATGCGGCGTAAAATCTCAGGAGACAGCTTGCACCCGCAACCGGCCGCGGGACTGAATTGTGTGAGTCGGATTGTTTCCGTTGTCATACTGCTCTCGAATACTACTGCGTGGTCGGATGAGTTTAAGTCATTGAAAAAATGTTGCGCTCACTTCATGCTCACGCCGATGTTCAACATTGTCCCCACAAACTCTCGCACAGTCCGTAGCGCTTGTCTCCTTGCGATACTCATTAGCGACTTATTTGGTATCACAGCTGCAGCCGATTCTGTGGATGGGTCCGTTAGTGAGTCGCGACAAAAATTTCAACTTGCGGTCAAGGAACTGCGATCAGGGGCGGGGCCTCGCTATCAATCGTTACGCGAGGAGCTCGCTGACTATCCATTAGCGATGTATTTAGATGCACTCGTCATCGAGGGTAACCTGCACTACGCGAGTGCAGACGACATGCTGACGTTTATGGCTGCGGCGGGCGACTCTCCGCTAGCGATGCGTACGTTACGTAGCTTTGTACGTCACAAAGTTGAGGATCGCCGCTGGCAGACAGTCATAGACGTGACGGAGCGTTCTGATCTAACCACTGAGCTGAGCTGTCACAGAGCGCACGCCCTGCTGAAAAGGCGGCGCCCCGACAGTGCGATACCGATCCTTAATAATGCATGGAGCGTCGGGAAATCCCAGATCAAGGCATGCGATCCTGCGTTCAAAGCGTGGTTTGAGCACTCAGGGCCCACTGACGACATAATTTGGGAGCGCGCGCTGAAGGCGGCCGATGCCCGCAATAGCTACCTCCTACGTTATTTGCAACGATTTGCGTCGAAAGACTTGAAGCGTAGCTTGGCTGATTTAGCTGAGATCTATCGACGACCCGACCGCGTTACGCAAAAGGTGCGGGGGCGTGAGATCCATCAGCGCGACATCGCGTTTATTGGCGTAAAACGGCTTGCTCGGGTTAACCCTGGTAAGGCTTTCAACGCCCTAAAAACGTTGACGCAGCGGTTTGATTTTACCCTCAACCAGCTGAGTGAGATGCACGGCCTTATTGTGCGCCACAGCTTGTTCGCAAAGAGCGCAGCGCCGGCCCAATGGGTGCGTGAGCAGTTGATGAGGCTTGATAACGACGAGCTCACTGAAATTTATTTGCGGTCGAGGATAGAAACAGCGGATTGGACAGGTCTGAGAGAGGCATACACCTGGCTCTCGGCGAGTAAGCAAAGCACGGATGAGTGGCGCTATTGGCGTGCGATGGCTGCAGGTCCAGGTGAGGCAGAGTTTTCGCAAGCGACGTTTGAGCAGCTTGCAGAGGGACGTGGCTTCCACGCCTATCTTGCAGCCACGACATTAGCTAAACCTCTGTCCTTGGGTGCAATACCCGCCAGCGCAGATCACGCCACAGCGTTGACGAGTTCAGTGGTTGAACGAGTGAACGAATTGCTTGCGCTAGGTATGGATTGGGAGGCGCGAACTGAATTCCGCTCCGCACTCGGTGACCCCCAGATTGCGCTTTCTTTGGCGGAATTGGCGTCTTCACAAGGCAGGCATCCGTGGGCTATTGAGGCAGCAGCAGCGGCAGGTGCTTGGAACCGCGTGGATTTACGTTTCCCCGTCGTGTACGAGGACGAGTTTAAGAACGCGTCAAAGGAATCGGGTTTATCAGTCGAGTCTCTGCTTGCGGTCGCGCGCCGCGAGAGTGCGTTGTCGCCCGATGCCGTATCCGAGGTGGGTGCGCGGGGCTTGATGCAGTTGATGCCCAGCACGGCGAGGTTAACAGCCAGAAAACACAATTACCGCTATTCCCGGTCACGCTTGATGCGGCCTGGCTACAATACTGCGGTGGGTGGACTCTACTTCGCTGATTTGATTGATAACTATGAGGGCAACCGTGTCCTTGCCTTGGCAGCATACAACGCTGGCCCAAACCGAGTTCGACGTTGGCGCGAGGGTGGTTTAAGTGTCGCTCGATGGGTGGACACTATTCCGTTCAAGGAGACCAGAGAGTATGTTCGTGCCGTCCTGGCGTACAACGTGATATACAGTCTAAAAGCAGGCGTCGAGGTTGAGTTTCTCTCGGAATCCGAGCTCGCGCCGAATTATTAAAAACCATTACCAATAAAAGGGGTGATAACAATGAAAAGTCTTCAGATGCAATCATGTGTTCATAGCGAGGGCACGATTGAGTGTGCGTTGTTCGAGGTGGATATTCCTGCGCCGAGTGACAACGAGGTGATGGTTAAGATTGAGGCATCTCCCGTGAATCCCTCAGACCTTGGTCTCATGTTTGGCGCGGCTGATGTTGACTCGATCAGAGCATCAGAGCGTAACGGTCACCCATCGATTGTCCTAGACGTTCCTGCCCCCGCCATGCGCGCTATGGCAACACGTATTGGTGAGTGGCTTCCGGTCGGTAACGAGGCTTGCGGAACCGTTGTGGAAGCAGGTGCAAGCCCAGAGGCGCAGGCACTGCTGGGTAAGCGAGTAGCACTGTTTGGCGGGGAGATGTACTCAGATTACCGCACCGTATCGATCTTCCAGGTTATCCCGCTAACCGATGCGACAACGCCGGAGGAGGGCGCATCTTGTTTTGTGAATCCGATGACGGCCCTAGGTTTTGTAGAGACGATGAAAATGGAAGGGCATAAAGCGATAGTCCACACGGCGGCTGCATCGAACTTGGGGCAGATGCTAAATCGTATTTGCCTCAATGACGGCGTCCCCCTGGTCAATGTCGTTAGAAGTGAGGAACAGGTTGAGCTGTTAAGGAGCCAAGGCGCAGAGCACGTTGTGAACAGCTCCGCAGAAGATTTCAACGAGCAGTTAAGCGCGGCGTTGAGCGCGACGGGTGCAACACTGGCGTTTGACGCGATTGGCGGTGGCAAGCTGGGCAACGCTATCTTAATGGCTATGGAAGCGGCGGCTGTAGAGCGCATGACTGAATGGTCACGCTACGGTTCTAACGAATACAAGCAGCTCTACATCTACGGCGCTTTGGATTTGGCACCAACAACCCTTAATCGTGGTTACGGGTTTTCATGGGGCATCGGCGGCTGGTTGTTGACGCCGTTCATGATGAAAGCAGGGAGAGAGGTTGTGGAGCGTATGCAAGCGCGAGTCGTTGCTGAATTGACCACAACCTTTGCAAGCGGTTATTCCGATCGTATTAGCCTTGCTGAATCGGTTACGCCATTAGCGGGTGCTAAGTATGGCGTTCGCCGCACGGGTCAAAAGGCATTGATCACCTTCTAAAGCTGGCACGAGACTAGCCTCCTGCAAGCTTGCAGGTGTATCCCAGGGCTTCCAGCTCAGCCTTACAGGTTGCTCGCTGGTCGCCCTGTATCTCAATGTTGTCGCCCTTCGTAGCGCCACCGACGCCGCAACGTTGCTTTAGTTTTTTGGCCAGTGTTTTTAGCTCATCTGGGGACACCGCAAGCCCAGTAATTACGGTCACGGCTTTACCGCCCCGTCCTTTAGTCTCGCGAGAAATGCGGGCAATACCGTCCCCAACACCCGCCGGTCGATCACGACCGCACACACAGTCTGTGAGTGCACGAAGGCACTGCGGACACAATCTGCCACGGTCGGTGCTATACACTGCGCGGGAACTTTTTTTTGCCTTCACGTCGCTTGCCTTTGAAATCAAGAGTGCGGCTTAAGTTTATCATTTGACATCCCCCGTCTGTGCTTTTGATAACAAAAAACACAGAGTAGGATATGCGCATGGATAATGACGACATCAAGGCTCATCTGGCCGAATTAGAGGCGAAAATCGCGTTTTTGGAAGTCGCAAATGATGAACTCGATCAGGCGTTGCTGACGCAGCATCAGCGGCTAGAGCGGACTGAGATTATTGTCAGTGAATTACGAAACAGGCTGAAGGAACAAGCGGCTCTGATTGAACACCTGGGGGATTCGGATGATGAACCGCCGCCTCCGCATTATTGAAGTTCCCTCTGCCCCGATGAAGTACCCCCTGCCTTAACGAAGTACAGAGAAAGATCACATAACAAAAATTCATGGGTAGTTACTATGTTGAAACGCGCTCTTATCGCTCTCCTCGCCGTACTGATTGTCACTGGTATTTATCTGTCGAGGTTGGTCAGCGACCCTGAACCTCCGCACCACCAAGTCTTCCTGAATGGTGAGGTTCTCACTATGGATGCGACGAATAGCATCGCTGAGGCTGTGAGTGTCCGCGGTGGACGTATCGAGTCGGTGGGCACGAGCGCAGATATTCGTGCGCTGATTGATGAGCAAACTGAGGTTGTTGATCTGTCGGGCAGAACCCTGATTCCTGGCTTTGTTGATGCGCACGGACACTTTCCAGGCTCTGGCCAAACAGCCTTCACTGTCGATCTAAACAGCCCTCCCATAGGTGATACCGAGTCGATTCCTGAATTGCTCGAAAAACTTCGTCAGTTCGGGAAAAAAAAGACCGACGGGTGGCTGATAGGGAGTAACTACGACGACACGCTGCTCGCAGAGAAGCGGCACCCAACCCGGGATGATTTAGATAAAGTTTCTGCCACTCGTCCGATAGCCGTTGTGCACGTATCTGGTCACCTGATGGTGCTCAATTCGGCAGCGCTCGAAGAGATGCACATCGATGAGACCACCCCCGATCCCGAGGGTGGTCACATTGTCCGCGACCTGAACTCGCCCGACAAACGTCGGCCTAATGGTGTGTTAGAGGAAACGGCCACGCACCACGCTCGCGAAAAAACGCTCGATCTGTCTGCACGCGATGTGTGGCAGATGACGAAACTGGCATCCGATGAATATTTGAAGCACGGTGTGACAACAGCCTCTTCGGGCGGTATGCCGAAAGCGTTGGCGAGCTTGCTAGGCCCTATGTCCGAATATAACCAAATACCAGTGCGAGTCGCGCTGTTCCCTTGGTTCAATGAGGTAGGAGAGCAACTGATCAGCGGCGAGGTGACCCTTGATCAGTTTGAAGGCGGGCGTGTCGTGGTACCCAGAGTAAAGATTATTGCAGATGGCAGTATTCAGGGATTTACAGGCTACTTGAGCCAGCCTTACCACCGACCCTACAAGGGCGATGACGAATACCGAGGCTACCCAGCGGTGCTCAGGGATGCGCTGTTCGAGCAGGTAGAGGGCCTCTACAAGCAACGCGTTCAAGTCGCCATTCACGGCAACGGGGACGCCTCGATTGAGGACGCGCTCGATGCGATTGAGGCGGCGAGTAAAAAATTCCCCTGGCCCGAGGCAAGGCCTCTGATCATCCACGCTCAGATGACGCGAAAGGATCAAATACTGCGGATGGCGGAACTGGGTGTTACCCCTAGTTTTTTTGCTGCGCATACCTATTTTTGGGGAGACCGCCACGCGGGTATCTTCATGGGGCCCGAGCGTGCAGCCAACATGAGTCCGGCTAAGTGGGCCCAAGACGCGGGCGTCCGCTTTTCATCTCACATGGACACCCCGGTCACACCCATGCGACCGCTGCAAGCCGTTTGGAGCCCTGTTGAGCGCAAAACAAAGACCGGTGTCGTCCTTGGCCCTGACCAACGCATCGATCGAATGTCTGCTCTTCGCGCGGTTACCATCGACGCCGCGTGGCAGGTGTTCATGGACGACGAGATCGGCTCGATCGAGCCCGGGAAAATCGCAGACCTCGTGGTGCTATCGGGTAGCCCACTGACGGCAGCCGATATGCGGGAGCTGAAGGTGGATATGACCATCATCGATGGCGTGACGCACTTTCAACGCTAGCTCAGGTCGCGAGTGGTGGATCGCCAAACACGAAGCTCATTGATCAGCGTATCTGGCACTTCTAGGGCGGCAAAGTGGCCGCCACGCTCAAAAGTATTGTTGAAATGCGTGAGTTGTTTGAATCTACCCCGTGCCCAACGCTCTGAGGTGCGCATAATCTCCTTGGGAAATACACTCAAACCGATGGGCCGAGAAATGGCGTCCATGCTCGTACTGCTAAAGCTTTCCCAGTAGAGACGTGCTGACGACGCGCCCGAATTGGTCATCCAGTACATCATGACGCTGTCCAGTAGCAGATCTTTACTCAAGATATTTTCCGGATGCCGGGTACCATTGCGCTCGCAATCCATCCAATACGCAAATTTCTCAACGATCCACGCCATTTGCCCTGCTGGAGAGTCGGCGAGTCCATAGCCAAGCGTTTGTGGTCGTGTGCTTTGCTGTTTCGAGTAACCCGAGTCCCAATCGGTGTAAAACTGAAACGAAGCAACAGCGTCTATTTCCTCGGGTAGCGGGTCATCCATTGTGGACATATCAGGTGGTACCAGTGGCAGTGTGCAATGTCCCGCGGCACAACGAGTGCGTTGCTGCAGCAAAATAGCTTGTGTCACGATAGAGCCCCAATCACCACCGTGTGCGTGATAAGTCTGATAGCCAAGCCTGGCCATCAATTCTTCCCACATCTCAGCTATCTGAGGGACGCCCATGCCGGTATCTCGCGGTTTATCCGAGAAACCGAATCCCGGTAACGCGGGTAGTACGACATGAAAGGCGTCCTCAACCGAGCCCCCATGCTTCGTTGGATTGGTAAGCGCCTCTATGACGTCAAGATATTCAAGCACTGAGCCAGGCCAACCGTGGGTGATCAGTAACGGGGTTGCGGACGTGTGCGGACTGCGATGATGGATGAAGTGGATATCTAAACCATTGATCTCGGTTTTAAAATTTTCAAATTGATTCAGTCGACTCGGCACCCGTGATGGGTCGTAACCGTTCATCCAGTAGTCGACGAGTTCTTGCTGGTAAGAGAGGGGCACCCCCTGCGACCAGTCCTCCACAGTCTCAGCGTTGGGGTAACGCGTTTGTCGAAGTCTGCTCAACAAGTCGTCAACGGCGACGTTGTCGAAACTAGGAGAAAAAGGGTGAATCGCCTCTGAATACATGTGAACGCACTCGCTCGTAAAACGTTTACGTTAAGCAAGGAGCGGTGCGTGCTCAAGTCTCTTTTTCAAAGCAAGCACTTCGTTTGCAGCAAGCTTTAGACAATTACGTAAAAAGATATTCGCTACGTGTCCGCCACTGACGGCACGCGACTGAAGAAGAAAACTAGCGCTTTAGAGCAGAGGCAAAGTCTGCGGCCATCTTGGCTTCTAGTCCCTCGCGCGCCTCAGCTTTCTCTACGTTGTTTCCCAGCAGATAGGTGGAACGTGGTTCACGATCTAAAAATAGCTTTCCCGAGGACAAAGAAGCTTGTCTGGACTGTGCCATCCAGACGATTGTATCCGCCCCCTCTTTGTGAGATCTCAGGACAAGTCGGGTGATTTTTCGAAACAGGGGCAGTGACTTCTGTACTCCCGGCGTATCCGACCAACCGGGATGCATGGCATTCACAACAATGGAGTCGTTTTTCCAGCGTTCAGCCCATATTTCTGTCATTACACTCAGCGCCCGTTTGCATTGCGCATAGGCCCGTGCGCCGCGATAACCATCAGAGGACATATTCAATCGTTTCAGGTTGAGGCGCTCTGCGTACATGCCTCCAGACACCACATTGATCACACGTGCCTTGTCCTGAAAGTCGCTCTCCGCGCTCGTTTCTGAGGGGCACTGCGATGGCACGAGTAGGGGCTTTAACGCCTCAGTGAGACGCCATGGCGAGAGGAGTAACAATGCATAGCTTTGTTCCAGCCCCTCTTTGGTGTAACTGTGTTCGTTAAATAGCGCGCCCGCGTTGTTGATGAGTACATCAAATGTTCGATTGGCGTTGGTCAGGCGCTCGACAAGTGCCTCGGTATCCGACATCACACTCAAATCAGCGAGCTCAAAGCTAATATCTGAGCGACCTGTTTCAGCCTTAATGGTGGCTGCAGTTTGGTCCGCTTTCTGCTGGCTCCGCACGACTAGAGTGAGTTCAGCGCCGGCTGCAGCAAGGTCTATTGCCGCGGCAAGGCCAATGCCTGAGTTCGCCCCGGTCAACAAAATACGCCGTCCCTCTAGACGTTCCGACATGGGGAGCCAATCGCGTTGACCGGTAACGTAACCATGACGGGTAAAACATCTCAGGGCGCGCCAGCTAACTCGATCCGCTTTAGCGTTGCGCGAACTCAGACTTGCCTCGGGTGCCATGTCTTGCAACGCGCTTACTAAGGATTTCATGAGCTGGTCGGCGTGATGATTAAGATTCTCCTCGGAGCGATTCAGCAAGGTATTGAATCCAAGTTTTGGATAGACGCTCATTTGATAGCTGATATGTGTCGTATCGCCGTGTTCACTGAACTCTATAGTGTCTTTCACCGTGAAAAATGGGCTACGTCCCTCAAGCACAATTTTTTTCGTAGGGGTGTAGTGAGTGATGACGTAGGTCATCGGGTAAGAAAACCAACCAGCACTTAACGTCACTTTAAAGGCGCTACCACGCCCCACAGGTCCGCCACCTATTTTTGCGGCAGACTTCACCTGTCCATCCCACTCAACCAACTTCCTTAGATCGCTGAGGTAGTAGAAGCAGTCGTGGCAGGAGCGGCTCACGTTGATGGATCGTGAAATACTAATCATGGGTATCAGGCTATGTTGTGAGTGACTGGGTAAAAAAAGGATGTGTGTCGGCCGGTATTACGCGCTAGGGGCTAAGGCAGTTTAGTGGAGCTTGGTATCGAGGGCGTCCATGAGGTCATGGAAATTGGCTGCCAAATCAACAACGATTATTTGTGTTGTGGCGGATGACACATAGAAAGCGTAGGCATGACGTCTATTGTTCAATTTGAGAACCGCCACACATCTCGAGAAACTTAGCCAGCTCGAGACACTTAGGCAACTCAAAAAAGTCAGGCAGCGAGCGACGCTGCGCCCAGAGCGGAGGTGGTTACAGGTCAGCCTAAGTCACTCGTCATGGTAGACGACTCGAAGGGGCTCACCGAAGTCGTCGTAAACAACCTGCTTGCGTCTGGTGTGTTTTCGTTTGCGCACTGCCTTTGGTTTTTTTCGCAGCTGGGCTTCTCGCCGACGTCGCAGGGTTTCGATGACGTCTGTGACGGGCGTTCGTGTTTGTGGCTTGCCCGTAAAGACTGGTGTCTTGATCGGGGAGGTGGCCTCGTCAACTGCACTGACACCGAGTGGTACCGATTCTATCTCGCCCCCATCGCTTAAGAACGATCGAGTTTGAAGCTCGAGTCGTCTACGGAGTTCTTGCTTTGATGGTGGTTTCTTCAATGTCTAGCCCTCGCCTTCATTATAGACCCTGATGAGAATGTTAAAAACTGGGGCTGGCTTGTGCTCACCAAGATACTTGTTAGTATCGGACGCGGTCGCTCCTGTGAGCGTGATACAAGTAGCGGATTTGGGGGAGTCATGCGAGCAATAAGATCAGTCTTGGTGTTTTTGATCATGGCTGTAACGGTCATCCCGCTTGCATCCGTTCTTGTGGTCTCGTCCTTCCTAATGCCTTATCGGGTGACCTATTTCTGGATTGGTCGGCCCTGGCTGAAGCTCGCTATCGCCACCGTTAGATGGGTCGGTGGCGTAAAGACACGCATTAAAGGATATGAAAATTTGTTGGACGCGTCGGCGTCAGGTCGCCGCGTTATCATCTGCAGCAAACACCAATCAACTATGGAGACGTTCTTCTTCCCGAGCGTCATGAGCCACCCGGTCGCTTACGTTTACAAGAAAGAACTCAATATGGTGCCTTTCTTCGGATGGGCCATTGGACGTCTCCATATGGTTCCAATTGATCGTAGTGCCAAGGGCGACGCGTGGAAGCGCGTTGCTACGATAGGTGCGCGGCTTATGGACGAAGGTAAGTGGATCATTATGTTCCCTGAGGCGACCCGCTCAAAACGCGGTGAGCAGAAGCTTTACAAGTCAGGTGCTGCTAGGTTAGCGCTTGAAACGGATGCCGTGATTGTGCCCATTGCGGCAGCAACAGGACGTTGCTGGCCTGCAAAGTCGTGGACTTTTATTCCCGGCCGGGCAGATTTTTCTGTCGGTCCCGCTATCGTACCCCAAGAGGGCGAGGACGCGATCACCTTAATGGCGCGAGTTGAAGAATGGATCGAGGGCGAGATGCGCGTAATCGACGCCGATGCCTACGATGAGGTGGTGTCTGAAGCCGCTTAATGCGGTTGGAGCGATCAAGGCCGATCGTCTATGGCCTTAGTCCGTCGCTTTGGTCTGTCGCATTGGTCTAGCGCGGAGACACAAAAAGTCTGCCAAACGAATGAGAGACAACCAATAAAAAGAGGGTAACGACATGGGAATTTATAACGATCACGTGGTGCCACGTCTGGTCACCTGCGCTTGCGGCACGAAACCTGTCCTCAGACAACGACAGAAAGTTGTCCCCAAAGCCTATGGTACCGTCTTGGAGTTCGGTATCGGTGCAGGTCAGAACTTGCCGCATTACACGGCCGAGCAGGTGGACAAGGTGATTGGCGTTGATCCGTGCACAAAGTCGTGGGAGT
>OCRG01000076.1_pt1 | contig 15019 bp, 12 predicted proteins | sample 1535071 | NCBI WGS metagenome assembly OCRG01 (sample SAMEA3275605, study PRJEB22092) | marine metagenome | biome: ENVO:00000447; feature: ENVO:00002042; material: seawater | collected 2014-06-22T16:30:00+00 | depth 0 m
TGCCGAAATACATCGACGTGATCATTCCACGTGGCGGCAAAGGCTTGATCGAACGTATCAGCCAAGGTGCTAGCGTGCCGGTGATCAAGCACCTCGACGGTATCTGTCATGTCTACATCGATGATGAAGCCGACCCTAAGAAAGCCTTTGATGTCGCTCTAAATGCAAAGACACAGCGTTACGGCACCTGCAACACACTCGAAACCTTGTTGGTTAACGACACGGTTGCAGAAACCATTTTGCCTGCGCTTGCCGAAGCCTATCTCGACAAGGGTGTTGAGCTTCGTGGCTGTGCAGCTACCTGCAAAATCCTTGGTGATCAGTGTATTGCAGCGACTGATGAGGATTGGGATACCGAATACCTCGCGCCAATTCTTTCGATTCGGATTGTTGATGACTTGGATGCGGCAATTGATCACATCAACACGCACAGCTCTTCACATACCGAAAGCATCATTACTGAGAACATCACTAAGTCGCGTCGCTTCTTGCGCGAGGTCGATTCAAGCTCTGTCATGGTGAACGCCTCAACCCGTTTTGCCGATGGCTTTGAATATGGTTTGGGCGCGGAGATCGGCATCTCAACCGACAAATTCCACGCACGTGGCCCTGTGGGTTTGGAAGGCCTGACCTCAGTGAAGTTCATCGTGTTGGGTGACGGTCACATCCGTCAGTAATCCTATGCTTGGCATTTTTGGCGGCACCTTTGACCCCATTCACAATGGTCACCTTCGGGTCGCGATTGATGCCTATGAGCAGCTCGGCCTTGATCGGGTTCATCTGATTCCACTCTCTGGCGCAGTTCATCGCGAACAACCGAAAGCCTCAGCTGAACATCGCTTAGCGATGATTGAAAGGGCGGTTGAGCACACACCTTATTTGTTCGCCGATGATCGTGAGATCCGTCGCGGTGGCGATTCTTACATGGTCGACACTCTGTCTTCGCTAAAAGCTGATCACCCGACTGAGGCGCTGTGCTTGTTACTTGGGACCGATGCCTTTAACGGCTTTGATCGCTGGCGCAATCCTGAACAGATTTTGCAGCTCGCTAATCTTGTGGTGCTTAAACGCCCCGGATACAGCGTGCCAACCGACTCTCCACTCGCAGCATTGATCAAGGATCACCTCTGTGATGATCTGGGCATCCTCAAAACTTCACCTGCCGGGAAGATTTATTTCCTTGAAGTCACCCAACTCGATATCGCCTCGAGTGAGATCCGCCGAAAAGTCGTTGCATCGCATCAGGCGAACTTTTTACTACCCAGCAGCACCTTGGAATACATCCAACTACACCAGCTTTATCGCTAAAGCTAACTGAGCGATAGCAAGCGCAATGCGCTAAAATCGCGCACATAGCATTTTTACTGGATTTCCCATGCAAGCCGAAGAATTGCGCGACTTTGTAGTCAATGCGCTTGAAGATATGAAGGCACTCGACATCAATGTGCTTGATGTTCGTGGTCGTACTGCCATTACTGATTTCATTATCGTTGCCTCGGGCACCTCTGAGCGTCACGTCAAAGCGACCGCCGAGTCAGTTGCCTTTAAAGCCAAGCAGGCGGGCAATGCGTCGATTGGTGAAGAAGGCGTCAAAGAAGGCGAATGGGCATTGGTCGATTTGAATGGTGTAGTACTGCATGTGATGCAAGCGCGTGTGCGTGACTACTACCAAATCGAGAAGCTCTGGGAGCTTGATCCCGCCTCTGCTGAAAAACGCCGCAACGATCACGTTTAGGTGCTGAGCTTCAACGGAGCTTCGTGATGAATATTCACCTCATCGCCGTTGGAGAAAAGATGCCCCGCTGGGTCAGCGAGGGTTATCAAGAGTATGCGAAGCGTCTGCCTAACGAATGCGCGCTCAAGCTGATTGAAATTGCTCCTGGTAAACGCGGCAAGAATGCCGATATCGCCCGCGCCATGCGTGATGAAGGCGAGCGCATTCTGGCTGCGATTCCGAAAAACGCCTGGGTGGTCGCGCTTGAGGTTGAAGGCAAAGCCTGGTCTACCGAAGCCTTAGCCGAACAACTCGATGGCTGGATGAATCAGGGCTCGGATATTGCACTACTGGTTGGTGGCCCTGAAGGGCTAGCGCCTGAGGCTAAAGCATTAGCAAAGCAACAATGGTCGCTCTCCCCCCTTACCTTGCCGCACCCTCTGGTTCGCGTTCTGCTCAGTGAGCAGATCTATCGTGCCTGGAGCGTGCTGCGTAACCACCCCTATCACCGCGCATAATGATCCGCCTCGCCTCACAATCGCCTCGCCGTGCTGAACTGCTCAGCCAAATTGGTATTGCCTTTGAAGCGACGCCGGCGGATATCGATGAAACGCCGCTGCAAGGCGAGCTACCCGAAGATTACGTCATGCGTATGGCGCAAGAGAAAGCACGCGCGGTGCATCAGCACTATCCGAAAGACTGGGTACTTGGCTCAGATACATCCGTGATTCTTGCCGGTAAGATTTTAGGTAAGCCTGACAATCGTGAGGATGGTATCGCCATGCTCAGCGAACTTTCAGGCAAAACACACCGTGTACTGACCTCGGTTTCACTCGTTGGTAGCAGTGAATATCACGCCTTGAGCGAAAGCCAAGTGACCTTCCGTCACCTCGATCAAACCGAAATAGAGGCCTACTGGGAAACTGGCGAGCCAGCGGATAAAGCCGGTGCTTATGCGGTGCAAGGCCAAGCGGCGGTGTTCATTTCGCGGATAAATGGCAGCTTCTCAGGCATCATGGGGCTACCGCTGTTTGAAACAGCGCAACTCTTAACCCAAGCCGGCATCAAGATCGGATAGCATCTGCTTATGAGCGAAGAAATCCTTATCAACGTTACCCCGCCCGAGACGCGCGTTGCGATCATCGAGAACGGTGTTGTGCAGGAAATCATTATCGAGCGTGCAGCTAAGCGCGGGCTGGTCGGCAACATTTATAAAGGCCGCATCTGTCGTGTATTGCCTGGCATGCAGGCAGCTTTCGTTAATGTGGGTCTAGAGCGAGCCGCCTTCTTACACGCCTCGGACATCTATCATCCCGACGGCGCCAAAGATCAAATCACCGATCTCGTTTATGAGAACGGCGAAGTTGTGGTGCAAGTGGTGAAAGATCCACTCGGCACTAAAGGTGCGCGCCTGACAACAAATATCTCCATTCCGTCTCGTTATTTGGTGTACATGCCCAACATGAGCACGGTGGGTGTCTCACAAAAGATTGAAGAAGATGAAGAGCGTGCACGTCTACGCGACATACTCACCCGTTACAGTGAAAGCTCTGATATCCCGGCGGGCTTTATTGCCCGTACCGCTGCTGAAGGCGTGAGCGAAGAAGCGCTATGGAAAGATATGCGTTACTTAGAGCGTCAATGGCGTTCGATTCAAGAGCGCGCAAGCACAGCAAAACCTACTGATGTCATTCACGCTGATCTACCTCTAGCGATTCGCGCACTACGCGACTTAATCACACCGGATGTTGAACGCATTCGAATTGATTCACGCTCCACCTTTAAAGACGCCAATGCGTTTGCAGAAAAGTACTTACCTGACAGCAATGTCAGTATTGAGTACTACCCCGGCGATCGTCCGATCTTCGACTTGTATGGTGTGGAAGACGAAATTCAAAAAGCGTTGAAGCGCACCGTTGATTTGAAGTCAGGTGGTCATTTGATCATTGACCAAACAGAGGCGATGACAACAGTAGATGTGAATACAGGTGCTTATGTTGGACATCGCAACCTTGAAGAGACCATCTTCAAGACAAACTTAGAAGCAGCGCAAGCGATCTGTCGTCAATTACGTCTGCGTAATCTCGGTGGCATCATCATTATCGACTTCATCGACATGACCGACCCCGAACACAAACGCCAAGTGATACGCGCCCTCGAGCGTTGCTTAGCCAAAGATCATGCAAAAACACATGTCACCGAGGTCTCTTCACTTGGCCTTGTTGAAATGACACGTAAACGTACGCGTGAATCATTAGGTCACGTGTTATGTGAACCTTGTCCTAGCTGTCGTGGCCGCGGCGCTATCAAAACTGCTGAAACCACTTGCTATGAAATCTTCCGTGAGATCATTCGTGAATCACGTCAATTTGATGTTGAGCAATTGCTCGTCTTGGCATCACAAGACGTGATTGATCGCTTACTAGACGAGGAATCACATAACCTCGCCGAGCTTGAGCAGTTCATTGGTAAAGCGATTAAGTTACAAGCTGAGATCCTTTACACCCAAGAGCAATACGACGTGGTACTTGTCTAAGGGTTATGCAGATCGCGACGGCACTTCAACGCATCATCAGTTACACCATTATTGCCCTCGGCCTTGTGGTGCTAATCGCGCGCCTCACACTGCCTAGTTACTCAAGTCTTGATGCTGACATCGTTCAACTTGCTAAGCAGCATGGCAACATCGATCTAAAGCTTTCGCGTGCCGAACTAACATGGCGTGGCGCTTTACCGAAAGTGGCTTTGTACGATGTACAAATCGCAACGGAATCAGAGCCGCTTTTCGCCAAAGAAATTAGTGTCAATATTTCACCATTAGCACTGATTAGCTCCAATCCTTTGGCGCATATCGAAGTTCATGTTGATCAGCTAGCGTTACGCTTTATTCGAGAACTCGATGGCAAAGTACATCTCGCTGGCTTTACGCCACAAAGCAGTGGTTCAGACACTTTTTTGCTGCCAGGCAAAGTGACACTACATGATATTCAACTCACCTGGCAGGATATGCGTCGTGCAGACGCACCGATCACTGTTGATCACTTGAATGCCCGCATTGAAGGGAGCGATACACATTTCTACGGCTATGCGTCACTTAACTCATCAGTAGGCGAGCTTGATTTTATTGCCGACATTGATGGCAATCCATTAGGTAGCAACTGGTCAGGTAAAAGCCAGTTGCACATCCAGCAACTCAAACTACCTGCACTTGCTAAAGAATTTGACCTGGATTCAATCGATATCACTGACGGTAGCGGTCAGCTATCGCTTACGCAAACATGGAAAGACGCGACTGTTATCACCAACCAAGGTGAGATCACGCTCAATAATCTGAGCCTATCGCGCAACAACCAGTCACTGAACGATGTCAGCTTGACCGCTCTCGTCAGCACCCTGCGAGATGACAACGCTACACAAGTTGAAATTCAAGCCAACGTATTACAGCTTGCTGATCAGCACGGCGCCTTTAAGCTTGCATTAGCGTTACCGCATGATGCGCAGCTGACCCCACTTAAAGCAGGCGTTAAAGAACTGCCATTGGATATCGCCAATCAATTACTGTCTTTTGTGGTCTCAAACCCTGACAGCCTAACTACGCTGAAGCAATATAGTCTGCAGGGAAATCTGAAGCAGGCGGCGCTATCTCTGTTTAATGATCAGCTCTCAATCACCATCAATTCAGAAAATAATATCTTCACAGCGCCATCCATATTTAAGCGCCCATTCCAGTTAGACGCATTGCAAAGTCACCTTCGCGTAATGAATCTATCAGGTAATACTTCGGTATTGATCGAGAACGCACAGCTCAAAAGTCGCGGCATGCAAATGAATCTCAATGGCGCAGTCACACATCTTGGTAATGCGCCACATCTGTTCATTAGTAGTGATTTCTCTTCGATTGACATTCAACGCCTTGCGCATTTTTTGCCTGATGCTTATCTCACACCAAACCTTGTCGCTTGGTTAACCGATTCACTTAAAAGCGGCACACTTGATCAAGGGCGTTTACTCATAAATGGTCCCGCCTCACATTTTCCTTATGACAAAACACGTGATGGTAGCTTTTCGGTTATCGGTCAGTTAACTCAGGCACCTTTGCGCTTTAACCCGGATTGGCCTGCTATCGATGACATGTCGGCTGAGCTCTGGTTCTACGAAAACAGCATGGAAATCACCGCAGATCAGGGCAAGATTCTTAACTCACCTTTGCAAGAGGTACATGCTGAAATCCAAAGCTTAGAACCTATCTCTCCGCTTTTGATTAAGGGCGCACTCACTGGCCCATCTCAAGATGCGTTGAGTATTTTGCAATCCAAAGCGCTAAATAAAAAACTGGGTTACCTCGCAGAGGCCTTCTCCCTCAAAGGCGAAAGTCGTACTGAACTCAAACTGCAAATTCCGTTAGCGAAGAATGATGACAAGTATGTTCTTGATGGGACTATTCACTTAGACAACACCGACCTAACGCTCAGCAGCTGGCCGCTTACCTTACAGAAGGTTAATGGCGCATTAGCGCTATCACTCGATGGTGTATCCGCAAAGAACCTCACAGGCACACTCTGGGACAAACCGTTCAGTTCGTTTATCAAAAATGAACAAGGTGAAACGCGTATCCATTTGGACAGCGCGCTAACTATTAAGCGCTTAAAAAAAGAACTACCTAACTTGCCCTTGCAGGGCATTACGGGCGAAACAAAAGTAGCTGCACAATTTGTTATTCCACCGCGTGAAGCCAAGAAGCCACTTGAGCTGATCATCGATAGTCAGTTGAAAGGTATTGATATCGATTTACCTCAGCCAGTCGGCAAGCCTAAAGAGCAAGCCCAGCCGCTTCGTGTTTCACTGCCGATTGATAATGGCGTTAAACATGTTGCACTGAGCTATAAGAAAAATATTCACGCCATCTTTTCAGCCGATGGTGAACGTGGCGCCATTACATTGGGTGATGACAAGCCCACACTCCCGGATGACAAAACCTTACATCTGAACATCAATGTGCCTCGTGTCAATTTGGCGCAATGGCAGAAAGCTCTCGATAAGGGCGAAAGCTCAGATCGTGCGGTGGAATTGACTATCGATACTGCACTCATGGAACTCGGTGCCACACAATTCACTAACTTCAAAGCCACGCTCACTTCAAAAGACGAAGCATTAAGCGCAAAGATAAACAGTGACCAGCTTGTCGGCTCACTCTCACGTGCGAATAAAAACGATGCCATCGTTGCAAAGCTTGAAAAAGCTTATTTGCGTTTCGATCCAGGTGTTGGCAAACCTTCCCCATCAAAGCCTGAACCTAGCTTTCTCGATCCACGTTCGCTACCAACCGTTAATGTAGAAATCACCGACTTTAAATTAAACGACGCTCCACTCGGCAAGCTCTCAATGAGCTCAACCCGACGCATCGATGGTCAAGAAGTCGAACACCTTCTAATCGATGGTGAAAGCGGTAGCGCAGACATTCATGGCTACTGGGTTTGGGGTTCACCCTCACCGCTGACACGCATCGATGGCGAGATTAACGTCACCGATATCGGTAAGCTGCTAAAGCAGCTCGGTTATGCTGAGCACACATCAGAGTCTTCACTCGAAGCGGAGATCAAGTCACTCTCTTGGCCAGGTCACCCCGGGCAGTTTCATTTGGCGTCGATTGAAGGCCTCGCATCCATGCGTTATAGCAAAGGTCGTCTGAATGATTTAGAGCCGGGCATCACCCGTGTGCTCGGCTTGTTGAATCTAGATGCTATCGGTAAGCGCCTAAGACTCGACTTCGGCGATGTGCTGAAAAAAGGTTACAGCTATGACTATATCAGTGCCGATTTTGGTATTGGTTTAGGTCAGGCAGCGACCTCAAACTTTCACATGCAAGGTGCAACGGGCGTGATTGACCTCGGTGGTCGTATTGGATTAGTAGCAGAAGACTTTGATCTGCGCGTTAACGTCACACCGGATCTAGACACTCTTTTACCGATTGCCGCTTCTGCTGTTGGCGGCCCTGTCACTGGCGTTGCTACCTTCCTCGCGCAACAAGTTTTGGGAGATCGCATCAATCGCGCTTACCGTTTCGACTATGAGGTTACCGGCGCTTGGGATGATCCTCAGCTTTCAGCGCTCGACACTAGCGGCGCCTTCTCTCGCTTATTCAATGCGCTAACGGGCAAAGAAAGTAAGAAAGCGACTGACCAACAGAAGGACATGGTGAAGCCTACAGAAGACCGCAAAAACATCTTCCAACGTACGCTTAAAAACCTGAAAGGCGACGATGCCAAATAAATGTGCATTAACTCAGACAGCTGAGTGCGCATTCGTTAACATATCGAAAAACTCGATTTGATAAGGCGACAAACTTCATGAGCTACGGCATGACAAAGGTTGCGGCTATCCAACTAGCCTCAGGGACCAATATCAATGCAAACCTTCTTGCGACCGAGAAAATGCTGGAAGAGGCTGCTCGACAAGGCGCCAAGCTCGCCGTGCTACCAGAGTCTTTCGCCTTTCTTGGTAACTCGTGTAAAGACGTCTTACCGTTTCGTGAAACTCAAGGTGATGGCCCGCTGCAACAATTTTTGTCACGCGTAGCCGCACGACTTGGCATTTGGATCGTTGGCGGCACCATTCCTTTAGAAGGTGATGATCAATCCAAGTGGCGCGCATCGAGCTTAGTCTTTAATGATCGCGGACAAGAAGTCGGCCGCTACGACAAACGTCACCTGTTTGATGTGAACATTGTCGAGTCTGCGGAAACCTTTAACGAATCAAACACCATCGAACCAGGTGACAGTGTCACTGTCATCGACTCACCTGTGGGTAAGCTCGGTGTTGCGGTGTGTTATGACTTACGCTTCCCTGAGCTGTTCCGCGCGATGATCGATAAAGGCGCGGAGGTGGTTGCACTACCTGCGGCTTTTACTGCCGTCACAGGACGTGCACACTGGGAAACCCTTGTGCGTGCCCGCGCAATTGAGAATTTGGCTTATGTCATTGCTGCTGATCAGGGTGGCTTCCACGTCAAAGGCCGTGAAACGCATGGTCACAGCATGATTGTTGACCCATGGGGTAGCGTTTTAGATAAGCGTGACAAAGGCAATGGTTTTGCGATCGGTAATATCAATCATGATTTCCAAACCAATACACGCCGCAACTTTCCTTGTCTGCAGCATCGTCAATTGAAGTGCAATTAAACACAATCCACTATGACAACACCTTTAGATCTGGCGAAAGCCACCCTGCTCGACAAACCCGGGCTTAACGACTCAGCCATCAACAAAGTGATGGATCGCTTACTCAGTCGACAGATTGATGCGGCTGATTTGTACTTTCAGTACTCGCGTCTTGAGTCTTGGATTCTTGATGACGGCATCATCAAAGAAGGCAACCACAACATTGAACAAGGCGCAGGCTTGCGTGCTATTAGTGGTGAGAAAACCGGGTTTGCGTATACCGATGAACTATCAACCAATGCACTTTTAGATGCTGCCAGTGCAGCACGTGCTATTGCGCATCACCAACAAGACAGTCACTTTGGTCTGAAATCTCAGCGTAATGCGAAAGCGCTCTACCCTGCGATCAATCCGCTCGACACTCTAAGTGAGTCGCAAAAGCTTGATCTGATGAAAAAGCTCGATGCTTTAGCACGCGCCCAAGATCCTCGCGTTAAGCAGGTCACGGTGAGCATGGTTGCGGCACATGACACCGTGCTAATGATTAACGAGCAAGGCGAGATGGCTGGTGATGTACGTCCTTTAGTGCGGATGAATGTCAGTGTGATCGTTGAACAAAACGGTCGTCGTGAACAAGCGAGTTGTGGTGGCGGTGCTCGCACCTCACTCGAGTTCTTCTTAAATGAAGACAAAGCCGAAAGCTATGCTAAAGAAGCCGTACGCCAAGCCTTGGTGAATCTTGAAGCGGTCGATGCGCCAGCGGGCATGTTGCCTGTCGTGCTCGGCCCAGGTTGGCCCGGCGTGTTATTGCACGAAGCGGTGGGTCACGGTCTTGAAGGTGACTTTAATCGTAAAGGGACCTCTGCTTTCTCAGGTCGAATCGGTGAGCAAGTTGCTTCGCCGTTAGTCACAGTTGTAGATGACGGCACGATGGATGGGCGTCGCGGCTCATTGAGCATTGATGATGAAGGTACGCCTTCTCAAAACACGGTACTCATAGAGAACGGCATTCTGAAAGGCTATATGCAAGATAAGATGAATGCGCGACTGATGGATATGCCCACAACGGGCAATGGTCGTCGTGAATCCTATGCGCACCTCCCCATGCCTCGCATGACCAATACGTATATGTTGGCAGGTGAAAGTGATCCTAATGAAATCATCGCATCCGTTGATAAAGGACTGTATGCGGTTAACTTTGGCGGCGGCCAGGTTGATATCACCTCTGGCAAGTTTGTTTTCTCTGCTAACGAAGCCTATCTAATTGAAAACGGCAAGATCACTCAGCCGGTAAAAGGCGCCACCTTAATTGGCAACGGCCCTGAATCAATGACCCAAATCAGCATGGTGGGTAACGACCTTAAGCTAGACAACGGTGTTGGCGTCTGCGGTAAAGAAGGTCAAAGCGTGCCCGTTGGTGTCGGTCAACCAACATTGAAGATTGATCAAATGACTGTCGGTGGTACCGCGGCATGAGTCATTCTTTAGAAAGTTTACAAAACGTTGTTGCCAATTTACTCGATGAAGCAAAACAACAAGGCGCATCACAAGCTGAAGCTGCCGTGCATGCGCAAAGCGGATTAGATGTTGGTGTTCGTCTCGGCGAGATCGAAACAATTGAGCGAACCAGTGATCACGGCTTAGGTGTCACCGTCTATTTTGGTCAGCGCAAAGGCTCAGCAAGCACCACAGACCTGACGCCCAATGCAATTAAAGAAACAGTTGAAGCGGCCTGTCGTATTGCAAAGTACACCTCAGAAGATCCCGCAGCGGGACTCGCCGACGCTGACAAGATGGCATCATCAATTCCTGATCTTGATCTCAATCACCATTGGGATGTCAGCGCAGATGAAGCGGCTGAGATTGCTTTACGTTGTGAGGCTGCAGCGCGAGAAACAGATGAACGCATCAGCAATTCCGAAGGGGCTAGCACACACACCCAAGCAACCGCTTATGTGTATGCGAATAGTCATGGCTTTGTCGGCGGCTACCCTGCCACGCGTCATAGCTTAAGTTGCTCGGTGATTGCCGGCACTGGTGATCAAATGCAGCGTGACTACTGGTATAGCTCAAGTCGCTTGGCGAATAAATTAGATAGCCCCGAGAGCGTTGGCTTAAAAGCCGCTGAACGTGCAATCGCTCGATTAAACAGTCGCAAGATTAAAACCACGAAATGCCCCTTGCTGTTTAGCGCAGAGATGGCAGGCGGTCTGATGCGCGGCTTGTTTGGTGCCATGCGTGGTTCAGCCATTTATCGCGATGCAAGCTTCTTAGGCGGCAAGCTGAATGAGCCGCTCTTTCCGGATTGGGTCAACATTGCTGAACAACCTCACCTGTTGCAAGCACTCGGTAGCGCCCCATTCGATAACGAAGGCGTGGCAACAACCGATAAAAAGTTAATCGATGCAGGTCACTTAACCACCTACCTTTTGGATAGCTACAGTGCGCGCAAGCTCAAGATGACGACTACCGGTCATGCCGGGGGCGTCCGTAATCCGATGATTCAAAGCACTGGCCAGTCGCGCGAAGCATTACTCAAAGAGATGGGAACTGGTCTCTACATCACCGAACTGATGGGCCAAGGCAGCAACACAGTTACCGGTGATTACTCACGCGGTGCAGCAGGCTTTTGGATTGAGAATGGCGAGATCGCTTATCCCGTCGAAGAAATCACCGTCGCTGGCAATCTTCAACAAATGTTTCAAGACCTTGAAGCCGTGGCTACCGACAACGATATTCCAAGCAGCTATAACACTGGCTCTTGGTTGATCAAACAAATGACCGTGGCAGGTAACTGATATGCGCATCCTTCATACGATGATTCGATCTGGCAACCTTGAACGCTCGATTGCGTTTTATACCGAGATCATGGGCATGAAACTGCTACGCCAAAAAGATTATCCAAAAGGTGAATTCACCAATGCCTTTTTAGGCTATGGCGATGAAACTGAACAAGCCGCGCTTGAGCTGACCTATAACTGGGGCGTCGAAAGCTACGATATGGGTACAGGCTTTGGGCATATTGCACTTGAAGTCGATGATGTTTACGAAGCCACAGCCCAAATCAAAGCGAAAGGCGGCAAGATCATTCGAGATGCAGGCCCTATGAACGCAGGTACGCGGATCATCGCTTTTGTTGAAGACCCTGATGGCTATCAGATAGAGCTCATCGGCAAAGGTTGAGCACATAAAAAAGGCCGCGATTGCGGCCTTTTTTGTTAACGCTTTTTAGCGGCTTTCTTTTTCGCCGTTTTTTTGGCGACCTTCTTTGTCACTTTTTTAGCAACCTTCTTCGCTACTTTTTTTGCCGCCTTTTTAGGTGCTGCTTTCTTAGCCACTTTTTTGGTGACCTTCTTAGCTACCTTTTTAATAGGTGCCTTCTTAGTCACTTTCTTGGCAACTTTCTTGGCAACTTTTTTAGTCACTTTTTTGGCGACTTTCTTTGTCACTTTTTTGGCGACTTTCTTAGCAACTTTTTTAGGGGCTACTTTTTTGGTGACTTTTTTCGCCACCTTCTTAGTCACTTTCTTAGCGACCTTTTTTGGTGCCGCTTTCTTAGCAGCAGCTTTCTTTGCAACCTTCTTCGCGACTTTCTTAGCCGCCTTCTTAGGCTCAGCTTTCTTGGTAGGCTCTTTCTTTGCCGCAGCCTTTTTAACGACTTTCTTTGCAGCTTTTTTCTTAGCGCCTTTAGCAGGTTGTTCCGCCGCCTCACTAATCGCCGCTTCCAAAGCTGCTAGCTCATCAGGTGCAGCCTCTTCAACCTTCACTACCTCAATCTCTGGGCTTGGTGTTGCGTCGATGACTTTCTTAACGCGAGACCACAAATTCTCGCCACCGATAGTGGCATCAAAGGTAGAAAGTTTTTCTGCCTTCTCATAGAAATCGAGTAGCGGCACCATCGCCATATCGTACAAACGGATACGGTTACTGATGTTCTCTTCGTAATCGCCAGGGCGCTGGGTACAACGCGCACCACACACATCACACACACCTTTCATCATCGGTGGATTGACATAGATGTTGTAGCTGGTACCACACTTGTCACACTGAACATGACCCACCAAGCGTTCCATCAGATCGTCAGTGTCGACGTGCAGCTTGATCGCCAAATCTACTGGGCGACCTAATTCATTCACCACTTGATCGATATTGTCTGCCTGACCCACGCTTCTAGGCATATCAACAATGATGTAACCCTTTTTCAGGTCCATCTTTGGCAACTGAACACGCAGTAAAGCGGTCAAAAGATCTTCAGAAACCCGGCTGGAATCCCGTGCTTCACGAGCCAACTTGCCCAATTCGCTATCTTCAGCCGCTGCCGTATCAACGACGCTGTGCTGAGTAATCACTGGGATTTTGTATTCTTTTGCGATTTTTTGAGCGAGTTCCGCTTTTCCGGAACCCTGGGGGCCTAATAAGACAATACGCATGGCGCTCTCAGGTAATTGTTGAGTCTGAGCTGTTATGCTCTAACAAGCCGATACAACTGGCTATTTTTTATACAAAGATGTCGACATTAGGCGACATCGGGAAAATTTTCAGCGCACAAACTACTGTAAATACACCGATATTGTCAACGAAGCGTCTGATTTTATTTGATTTTATTGGTATTTCTCATTCTTCAGTGCCGATTTCGCAACCAAATTCACTTTATTAGTCTTTCTATATATAAGGGCATTCAAACCTTCGATAGCGCCATTTCAGATTTCAGCGTACGTTTAGGTCATTAGCCGTCAGCAGGAGGAACAATGACGACAAAAAACGCATTTTACGCGCAATCTGGTGGTGTCACTTCGGTGATCAATGCATCTGCAGCCGGTGTAATCGAAACAGCGCGTCAGCATAAAGATAAAATTGGCAAAGTTTTCGCTGGTCGAAACGGCATCATTGGTGCTTTGACCGAAGATTTGATCGATACCGATCTCGAATCTGCAGAAGACATTGCAGCGTTGAAAAATACCCCATCTGGCGGTTTTGGCTCATGCCGTTTCAAGCTGAAAAGCCTTGAAGATAACAAACGCGAATACGAGCGCCTGATCGAAGTCTTCAAAGCGCACAATATCGGCTACTTCTTCTATAACGGTGGCGGCGACTCAGCTGACACTTGTTTTAAAGTCTCTCAGCTCTCTGAAAAGATGGGCTACCCAGTACAAGCGATCCACGTACCCAAAACCGTGGATAACGACCTACCCATCACCGATAACTGCCCAGGCTTCGGTTCAGTCGCCAAGTACATTGCAGTCTCTACGCTAGAGGCGAGCTTCGACGTTCGCTCAATGGCGGCAACCTCAACCAAGATCTTCGTTATTGAGGTTATGGGTCGTCACGCAGGCTGGATTGCAGCAGCAGGTGCATTGGTAGAAGACCAAAATATCCCTGTTCTAACCCTCTTCCCTGAAGTTGAGTTCGACAAAGACAAGTTCTTGGCAGCGGTTGATGAAAAGGTAAAAGAACACGACTTCTGCACCATTGTGGTTTCAGAAGGCTGTCACTGGCCTGACGGTACTTTCCTTGCTGAGCAAGGCACTCGCGACTCATTTGGTCACGCACAACTCGGTGGCGCAGCCCCAGTTGTTGCCAACATGATCAAAGAAGCGTTGGGCTATAAGTTCCACTGGGCTGTTGCGGACTACCTTCAGCGCGCAGCGCGTCACCTAGCGTCTGAGTCAGACGTTGAGCAAGCGTATGCTCTCGGTAAGGCAGCCGTTGAGAAAGCCTTGGAAGGTAAAAACTCAATCATGCCAACCGTTGTGCGTGAATCATCCTCTCCATACAAATGGAGCATCGGCGAAGCACCACTTTCAGAGGTTGCAAACGTCGAGAAGATGATGCCAATGGACTTCATCAGCGATGATGGCTACGGCATTACCGATAAATGTAAGGAATACCTCTACCCACTGATCCAAGGTGAGGCTTACCCTCCTTATGAGAATGGCATGCCAAAGTACGTGACCATGAAAGGTATTTCAGTTGAACAGAAACTCGAGAAATTCGAGCTCTAATCAGCCTTGACGCCCGAAAAGCCGGCCTCGAGCCGGCTTTTTTGTGCCCTCTATATAAGGTAAGAGCTAAAAAAAGACACTTTTTGTGAAATAAGTATTGACATATTAGAAAATACTTATATACTTATCCTCATTAGCTGATCAGT
>OCRG01000077.1_pt1 | contig 15005 bp, 17 predicted proteins | sample 1535071 | NCBI WGS metagenome assembly OCRG01 (sample SAMEA3275605, study PRJEB22092) | marine metagenome | biome: ENVO:00000447; feature: ENVO:00002042; material: seawater | collected 2014-06-22T16:30:00+00 | depth 0 m
ATGCCTAAAATAAAAGCTACTGCGATCACAGGCGCCAACAAGACAGGATGTCTAGCTAGGGTTATGAGCGAGACTGTCACAAGGGAACGAGTAGAGGAGCCATTCATTGCCATCACAAGATTTACTCGCTGAAAGAGCCTGGCTGGCGCAGTCGCTGCGATGTGATGAGACAGATGTCCGTTTCCAGCTGATTGCCGGTGACGCGAGCCCTCGGAAGTTTTATAGGGTGTCACTTCAGTCGGACAACAACAGGCAAACCGATGTTTTGATGGTGTCACCGCCGACAGAAAACAACGAAAGGTTTGTGTTGGTCCGTGGCCTGATTGACGCGGCTGGTGCACGCGTACCAAAACTTCGACGGGCGGATTTGAGTTTAGGCTTCTTCCTACTCGAGGACCTTGGCGACATTACGTTTTGGTCGGCCCTGCAAAACGCCGATGTTGATGCTTTTTACGGCAGTGCGCTTACCGCGCTTGAGACCATTCAGGCGCTGCATCTGCCGCCGTCTGTTTTACCGACCTACGATGATGTTGAGCTTCAGCGCGAGTTGGACGTCTGTCCTGACTGGTTTTTTACGCGCGCACTTGAGCTATCCCTAAGCGACAGTGACACGGCAGTATTCGAGCAATTCAGTGCGTGTCTTCTCTCGGTGGCTGCAGAGCAGCCGTTTGGCTTTGTGCACCGTGACTATCACAGCCGAAATCTCATGGTGCTGAAAGATCAGGAAATCGCAATCATCGATTTTCAGGACGCAATCATGGGTCCTATTACCTACGATCCGGTATCGCTGTTAAAGGACGTCTACATTGTCTGGCCAAGAGCTCGGCAACTAGTTTGGTTAGCACAGTACTGGAAGTTGATAGTCGAGGCGGGTCGCCTGCCCGACGATTCATGGGATGACTTTTTGCGTTGGTACGACCTCATGGGCTTGCAGCGCCACGTCAAGATATTGGGTGTATTTTCCCGGCTATGGTTGAGAGACCAAAAGCCGGCTTATATGCGAGACATCCCTGTCGTTATTGGTTATATCCGAGAAGCTTGCGAGCTATATCGTGACGACTACCCGGCGATCGCTAAATTTTGGCAGTGGTTCGAAGAGGCGGTGCTTCCGACTGCTAGGCAAGCAGACTGGTATGTAGAGCCATGAGGCGTGCGATGATCTTGGCCGCGGGTGAGGGCAGGAGGATGCGCCCGCTTACGGATGACAAGCCAAAACCATTAATCGAGGTCAGTGGTAAGCCGTTGTTAGCGTTTCATCTCGAGCGCTTAGTGGCTGCAGGGTTTACCGATATCGTCGTCAACGCGTCATATCATGCGCAGCAAATAGTCGACTATTGCGGTGACGGCACTCGATGGGGTTGTCGCATAGATGTGGTGGTTGAGCCCACGCCACTCGAGACCGCAGGCGGGATTTTGAACGCGCTACCGTTATTGGGCAGTGAGCCGTTTGCCGTTGTGAATGGGGACGTATTTACCGATTATCCGCTGGATAGGCTTCGCTTACATGACCTAGGGTCAGACAGGGCACACCTTGTTATGGTGCCTAACCCAGAACACCATCCCGAGGGTGACTTTGAGCTTTCGAATGGGCGGATTGGAGAAGGGGCTGGGTCCAGAGCCACCTTCTCCGGTGTATCGGTGATGTGTAAGGCGTTATTCGCTGGACTGGTACCGGGAAAATCTGCGCTTCGCCCGCGACTAGATGCGGCTGTTAAATCACGAAGTTTGAGTGGCGAACTCTGGTCGGGATTATGGTCGGACGTGGGTACGCCTGAGCGACTGGCAACTTTGGAAATTTCGCTGCGAGATCGTGCATAGAGGTCAAGTTGACTGGCGAGTATGGGCGTCGCGCTTTACACTATAGACGCACAGTTTTAGCGACGTGAAGTACCATGTCCTTGTCAGATAAGACGGCAAGCTCCCAAATAAATTTTCCCGGATAGTGCGATGCGTGATTTTCAAATAGCTCCCTCCATTCTAGCTGCCGACTTTGCACGGCTGGGCGCCGATGTCGAAGCTGTGCTGGAGGCTGGTGCTGACATCGTCCATTTCGACGTTATGGACAATCATTACGTTCCCAATCTCTCGGTCGGGCCTATGGTGTGTAAGGCGTTGAGAGACTATGGAATCAAGGCTCCGATTGACGTGCACCTGATGGTGCAGCCCGTCGATGCCCTAGTAGGGATGTTTGCTGATGCTGGGGCGTCCTACATTACCTTTCATCCCGATGCGTCTACTCATGTTGATCGAACGTTACAACTCATTCGAGACGCCGGCTGTAAATCCGGTTTGGTTTTTAATCCGGCGGCTAGCCTGGATGCGCTTAAGTATGTAATGGACAAGGTCGACATGATTTTGCTCATGTCAGTAAATCCAGGTTTTGGTGGTCAGTCTTTCATTCCGTCCACGCTCGATAAACTCCGCGAGGCGCGCAGGCTTATTGATGAATCTGGACTCGACATACGGTTGGAGGTTGACGGTGGTGTTGGCCCGGCAAACATAGCCGCCGCCGCTGAGGCTGGTGCGGATACGTTTGTTGCAGGCTCTGCTATTTTTGGCAAGCCTGATTACAAGGCTGTTATAGACAGCATGCGCGAGGCGCTGGCAAGCATTGGTTAGGATGCGCGATGAATCAAACTGAATATGATGCATTGGTAGCAGCTGGCTTTTCGCGGATTCCTGTTACACGTACATTGCTCGCCGATACCGAGACGCCACTTTCGACGTTCTCCAAATTATGCCAAGCGCCTTATTCGTTTCTCTTTGAGTCTGTCGAGGGCGGTGAGAAGTGGAGCCGGTATTCGATCGTTGGGCTTCCCGCTACGGAGCGGATAGCTGTTCATGGCAGCACCATTTCGCGTTACCGAGGTAATGAGCTGGTTGACTCTCACGAGTCAGCGGACCCGCTTACTGAAATCGAGGCTTTGCACGAATCGACCAACAGCGCGCCGTTGTCGTCTCTCCCGGTGTTTTATGGTGGATGGGTAGGATATTTTTCTTACGACACAGTTCGTTATGTGGAGTCCAAACTCTCTCAAAGCGCAAATCCTGACGACTTAGAAACACCGGACATTCTTTTGGTGCTGGCTGAGGAAGTGGTGGTTTTTGACAACCTTCGTGGCACGCTCACACTGATTGTTAATGCCGATGCCTCGGTATCAGATGCCTTGGAAATGGCCACCCAGCGTTTGGATGAGCTTGAGCACTCGCTCTCAGAGCCCGCAGCGGCCCTTGGCAGTTTTGAGCTAGGCTCCACCGATACTCGTGAAATCGAGTCGCGTATTACGTTTGGGACAGACAAACGTACTTTCGAGTCCTGGGTCAAGAGGATCAAGGAGTACATTCTCGATGGCGACGTCATGCAGGTGGTCGTTTCGCAGCGCATGACGCTGCCCTTTTCTGCGTCGCCCCTCAATTTATACCGGGCGTTGAGACACCTAAACCCCTCTCCTTATCTCTTCTACCTCGATCTTGAGGGCTTTCACGTGGTTGGAAGTTCTCCCGAAATTTTGGTGCGCTCCGAGCAGGGGAAAATTACAGTGCGACCCATTGCTGGGACCATTCGCCGTGGTGCCGATGAAGCCGAGGACCATGAGTTGGCTGAGCACCTGCTCAATGATGAAAAAGAGCGTGCAGAGCATCTCATGCTCATCGATTTAGGCCGTAATGATATTGGTCGCGTGTCACAGCCTGGCAGTGTTGAGCTGACGGATAAAATGGTGATCGAGAAGTACTCCCATGTGATGCACATCGTATCCAATGTAACGGGTGATGCCCGCGAGAATACGACGGCGATCGATTCGCTGCGAGCGACCTTGCCGGCGGGCACATTGAGTGGTGCGCCCAAAGTCCGTGCCATGGAAATTATTGATGAGCTGGAGCCTGTGAAGCGTGGCGTTTACGGCGGCGCGGTGGGGTATCTTTCGTGGTCAGGTGATATGGACACCGCTATCGCTATTCGGACCGCAGTGGTGAAGGATGGTCAGCTCATCGTTCAGGCAGGGGCTGGCGTCGTTGCCGATTCTGTCCCCGAGTCAGAATGGGAAGAGACCCTGAACAAAGCGCGGGCTGTTTTACGCGCTGCCGCGATGGTTGAGGCGTGCTGAGGCCATGGTGAATACGACGAGCAAATCCGAGGACAGTTTGGTAACTCATGTCACAGGGCTTTCTGCAATAGCCTCAAAACCCCCTCAACGAGTAGTGACGCGATGAAAGCTTCGGCCGAAGAGAACGCCAGGGTAACTGCCCCAGATATCTTGATGGTAGACAACTACGACTCCTTCACATGGAACGTTGTCCAATATTTCTGGGAGTTGGGGGCTTCGGTCGATGTTTTTCGTAACGACGAAATAACGGTTGATGACATCGATAGGATTCGGCCCAAGCGCATTTGTGTGTCACCGGGTCCTTGCTCTCCAACTGAGGCAGGGATTTCTATTGACACCATAAAGCGCTTTGCTGGCGATATCCCCGTTTTCGGTATTTGCCTTGGCTTGCAGAGTATCGGTGCGGCTTATGGTGGTGATGTGGTTCGCGCACCCGAGGTGATGCACGGTAAAACCAGTCCCGTATATCACAATGGCACCGGGGTATTCGCGGGGTTACCCTCACCCTTTACGGCGACGCGCTACCATTCGCTGGTTGTCGACCCAAAGACCTTACCCGCGTGTTTTGAGGTGACAGCCTGGACGCTCGACGAGCAAGGCGAGCTCGACGTGATCATGGGGCTAAGGCATAAAGAAGTGTCGGTCGAGGGTGTGCAGTTCCACCCCGAGTCGATCCTTACCGAGCATGGCCACGACATGCTGCGGAACTTTCTTCAGCAACAACTTTCTTGAGTAAACCTCTCTTGAGCAAAAGAGGTGGATAACACGTTATTGAGAACGCTCGGGGAGTATCTACGCTTTATGGGGCAGAGAAAGATATGAATATTCAGCAGGCAATCGCACAGGTCGTTGGTGGTCAATCCTTGGGCCGAGCGGAAATGGAGCAGGTCATGCTCGCTGTCATGCAGGGCGAAGCCACTGAGGCCCAGATTGGTGGCTTGCTGGTTGGGCTTCGAATCAAGGGTGAAACCATTGATGAGATCGTCGGTGCTGCGAGCGCAATGCGATCGCTGGCAACGCCTGTCGATATTGATCGAGATGGGCTAATTGACCTTGCAGGGACGGGTGGAGACGGCGCCGATCTCTTTAACGTTTCCACCGCTGCGACATTTGTGGTGGCTGCAGCGGGTGGTCGTATCGCGAAGCACGGTAACCGCTCGGTATCTAGTTCGAGCGGCTCGTCTGACGTGCTGTCTGAGCTCGGTGTGAATTTGACGGTGCCGCCCCAGGTTATCGCTGACTGCATCGACACACTGGGTGTTGGGTTTATGTTTGCACCCATGCATCACAGTGCCATGAAGCACGCAGTAGGTCCCCGGCAGCAATTAGCTATGCGCACGATTTTTAATGTACTTGGACCTTTGACCAATCCCGCGGGTGCACGCCGGCAGGTGTTAGGTGTCTTTAGTGCTGATCTATGCGCTGTCATGGCCGCGGCACTGCAGGGATTGGGGAGTGAGCATGTCATGGTGGTTCACGGTACCGACGGTCTCGACGAAATTTCTATTTGTGAGCCGACAGAGGTTTGCGAGCTAAAAGACGGCTCTCTTAGAAGTTATCAAATTGACCCCAGAGAGTTTGGCCATCACCACACATCCTTAGATGGCCTTTCTGTATCCACAGCTGCCGAGTCGGCAGCGCTCATCAGGTCGGCATTGGGTGGCGATAAATCTGATTCTGCTGCAAAAGCCCGCTCTATCATTGCGCTAAACGCGGGCGCGGGACTCTACGTTGGTGGTCAGGCATTGAACCTGCGCGCAGGTATCCAGCTAGCGGAAGACACAATTAGCTCGGGCGCGGCTTTGGGTGTCATAGATGCGTTCGCAGAAAAAACGCAGAGTGTTGGGGAGATATAAATAATGAGAAATGACACACCGACGGTCCTCAAGCGCATCTGCGATAGGAAGCTTGAAGAAATCGCCGAGAGAAAGGCGATGACAGATATAGCAGTGCTCAAGGATCGCGCGTCAGTAGCCGATGCGCCCCGAGGTTTTATCAAAGCACTTCAAGCGCGGTGTGAGCAGGGTGTACCCGGCGTGATAGCCGAGGTGAAGAAGGCGAGTCCAAGCAAAGGCGTGATTCGAGCCGATTTTGATCCCGCAACCATCGCCAAAAGTTACGAGCAGGGAGGCGCAGCATGCCTCTCTGTGCTGACTGATATTGATTTCTTTCAGGGTGCCGACGCTTATTTGCAGGTGGCGCGCGCCGCGACCAACCTGCCCGCCATTCGAAAGGACTTCACGCTCGACCCTTATCAAGTTTGGGAGTCTCGCGCTTTGGGTGCTGATGCTATTTTGCTCATTGTGGCCTGTCTTGAAGATGAGCAGTTGGCCCAACTCTACGAGGTAGCGACTGCCGCGAAGCTCGATGTACTGGTCGAGGTTCACGATCAAACGGAGCTGGAGCGCGCACTTAAGTTAGACATTGATCTGATCGGCATAAATAACCGCGATTTGCATACCTTCGATACGCGGTTAGATACGACGCTACAGCTTCTTAGCCATGTGCCGGCCGGGGTGACCGTTGTCACCGAGAGTGGACTCCACACGCCGGATGATATGCGGATGATGCTGGATAACAACGTATCGACGTTTTTGATCGGTGAGTCGTTTATGCGAGAGCCGTCGCCAGGGGATGCGCTGGCGTCGATGGTGGCGGGCGCTATCGCTTAAGCCGTTGTACTGCCACCCGTAGGCTCGCGCAGCACGACGATTGTCTTTCCAGCGACGGTGATATAGCCATCGCCCTCGAGCATCTTCAGAACCCGTCCTGCCATTTCTCGGGAGCAGCCAACTAACCTCCCCAACTCCTGGCGCGTCACGCGGATTTGCATACCATCGGGGTGTGTCATGGCTTCCGGAAGCGTGGTTAGCTGTATGAGCGAGCGGTGGATCCGTCCGTAGACGTCGATAAACGTGAGGTCAGCAAGTTTACGTGTCGTATTTTTCAGGCGCTGCCCGATCTGGGTGGTCAGCGCGTACAAAACGTCGGGGAAGCGCCCACGGATAGCGTGAAAATCGTTGTAACTAATTTTTGCAAATTCGCAGGCCGTTCTTGTGACCAGATTAGCTGTTCGTGACTCCTCACCAAACAAACCCATCTCGCCAAAGAACTCCCCGGGGTTGAGGTAGCTGACCACCATGTCCTGATCCGGCGCGTCGCTATCGTCGACGATAACTGACACCGATCCATCGAGAATCAGGTAGAGGTCCTCGCTGGGGTCGCCCTGGCAAAAAACCACCGACTTTGCTTTCATTGTGATGCGCTCGCAGTGCACCAAGAAGGCGTCGGCGTTGGGAACGCGTTTACTCACTAAGTAATTCATGCTCATCACCATAATGTGATTTGCTGCACACTTAACGTAGCATACCGCCCACTGAAGGTTGGTGCCAGCCGCCATCACCTATAAGCACGTTGAATGATAAATAACTTTTTGGAGTCAAATATGCAGGGCACAGTTAAATGGGTTGATGACGTTATGTTCGTTGGCGAATCAGGCTCGGGTCATAGTGTGGTCATGGATGGTCCCATCGAACTTGGTGGACGAAACCACGGCCTGCGTCCTATGGAGATGTTACTGCTGGGTACCGGTGGTTGTGCGCTGTTTGATGTTGTAACGATGCTTAAGAAGTCGCGCCAGGACATCACGAGTTGTCGAGTCGAACTTCAGGCCGAGCGAGCAGATGCCGTACCCGCGGTGTTCACAGCGATTAATCTTCACTTTGTCGTAGAAGGGAATGGCATCAAGGACAGTCAAGTGGCGAGAGCTGTCTCACTATCCGCTGAAAAATACTGCTCAGCCTCCATTACCTTAGCGACGGGCGGTGTCGAGGTCACACACTCGCACGAGACGATATCGGCTTAAACGTGGCTGTATCGGTTAACGCGTAAGCTCACCGTCAAGCGCACAACTGGTTAATAGAATTTTCTACTGTTAATAACCTCTTGAACTCTGCTGGCCGTACATTACCCAGTGCAATGCTTTTGTGCGCAAGTACATGATACAAAGATGCGGAGGCAGGGCCAGCGCTGACTCTGCGCATACCTGCATCAACGGGGCTGCATTGCTCAACGACTGTTGAACAGCTCTGGTGGTGAGCTCAGGGTTTACGGCGTGAGTGAGGGTAGTTCGCAACGCGCGTTCAAATGATTTTTACAACCAATAGGTGGTTTTGGTCATGACTTGGCTCACACCTCTCATGGCTCGCTTAACAGGCGTTGAGAATTCCTGGCCGCCCTGCTCAAGCGCGTGCGCACCGTGTCGTTCCTCTTCTTCAAGCATCTTTTGAAGCACGAGCTGGGACTTTCGGTCATCCTCGGGAAGCTTCTGTAAATGCTCTTTGAGGTGAGCTGCAACACCCTCTTCCGTCGCGTGAACGAAACCCAAGCTTACTTTGTCACCAATAGCGCCAGTAAGCGCGCCCAAGGCATATGAGCTTGCGAAGAAAAGCGGGTTAAGCCGACTGGTATGCGTGCCCAGCGCTTCCAAACGCTCTTCACACCAGTCGAGGTGGTCTTTCTCTTCCTGCGCGGCTGCAAGAAGCGCGTCTCGCGTTTCATTCGATTTGGCTACCAGAGCTTGGCCTCGGTAGAGTGCCTGCGCACATACTTCTCCAGTGTGGTTGATACGCATGAGCCCGCCGGCGTGCTGACGTTCGGCATCAGTTAGATCAGCTTCGCTGTGATCGGTGGCTGGAGAGGGCCGCTCACCTGACAGCGACCCTGTACCTGAGCTCACTTCGCGAAGTGCGGTATCCACAGTGGCTATCAATCTATCTAAGCTGGTGAGTCGTCTTTGCATCGTTGCTATCTGTGTTTCACGTACCGCAAGCTTAGCGCGCTAGCGCTCGCCAACCAATATCGCTCCGATACTTCATCCCTTCCCATTGAATTGGGTCAATGGCTTGGTATGCAGCAGTCGCTGCATCAGCCAGTGAAGCGCCTCGCGCGGTAACGCAGAGCACACGCCCACCTGCAGTGACCGTTGCATTGTCAGCAATCTTGGTGCCAGCGTGGAAAACCTTGACGCCCTGCGGCTCATTACCAAGGCCGGTAATAGGCAAGCCAGTGGGGCTCGATGACGGGTAGTGCTCGGATGCGAGTACAACGCCAATCGTGGCGTCGCTGCTCCAAGTGACAGACTCACCAGGTAGGCGTCCTTCACAGGCAGCGAGGCAGTGTGATGCGAGATCAGACTCGAGCCGCATCATAATGGGTTGTGTCTCTGGGTCACCAAAGCGGCAATTGAACTCGATCACTTTCGGTGCACCTGAGGAGTCAATCATTAATCCTGCGTATAAGAACCCTCGATAGCGATTGCCGTCTTCCAGCATGCCCTTCACCGTTGGATTAATGACTTCTGCCATCACTCGTTCGTAGACGGCGTCAGTGACGACGGGCGCAGGTGAGTAAGCGCCCATGCCACCGGTATTTGGCCCCGTATCACGTTCACCAACACGCTTGTGATCCTGCGATGTCGCCATGGGGATCACATCAGTACCGTCCACCATTACGATAAAGCTTGCCTCTTCACCTTCGAGGAATTCCTCGATTACGACTCGCGCACCTGCGTCACCAAAAGCGTTGCCAGATAGCATGTCGCGCACAGCAGCTTCCGCCTCATCAACAGACATAGCCACGATTACGCCTTTACCCGCAGCGAGGCCGTCAGCTTTTACAACAATGGGTGCACCTTGAGCCTGAATATAGGCGCAGGCCGCACCGGGATCCGTAAAGGTCTCGTAAGCACCGGTTGGAATGTTGTGCCGAGCAAGAAACTCCTTGGTAAAAGCTTTCGAGCCCTCAAGTTGCGCAGCAGCGGCAGAGGGACCAAAACAATGGAGTCCCTCACCTTCGAAGTAATCGACAATGCCATTCACTAAGGGCGCTTCAGGACCGACCACGGTGAGTTCACAATTGTTGGCCTTGGCGAAGTTAGCGAGTGCGTCAAAATCATTCGCATCTACGGAGATATTCTCGAGCTTAGGCTCAGCCGCTGTGCCCGCATTACCGGGCGCCACAAACACAGTTTCGACGTCACTTGATTGAGCTAATTTCCAAGCTAACGCATGTTCACGGCCACCGCCGCCTATCATCAATACATTCATATTAGTGTCTGAAGTGCCTCACACCCGTGAATACCATGGCGATACCTGCCTCGTTTGCCGCGGCAATAATCTCATCGTCTCTTATTGACCCGCCAGGCTGAATTACAGCTTTGATGCCACGTTCAGCGGCATTATCGATACCGTCTCTGAAGGGGAAGAACGCATCTGACGCCATGACTGCACCGGCTACTTCGAGGCCCGCGTGCTCGGCTTTGATGGCGGCAATGCGTGCCGAGTTAACCCGTGACATCTGACCCGCACCCACACCGATGGTTCGCTCATTTGATGCATAAATGATTGCGTTAGATTTCACGAACTTGGCCACACGCCAAGCGAAGAGCATATCGCGCATTTCCTGCTCGCTAGGAGCGCGTTCGGAAACAACCCTGAGATCCTCTTCAGCAATGACGTGATCATCGCGATCCTGAATTAACAAGCCGCCGTTAACTTTTTTGAGGTCCCACGTCGGAGAGCGCTCTCCCCAGTATCCGGTGGACATTACCCGAACATTAGGTTTTCCGCTGGCGGCTTCAAGCGCTGCGTCGTCTATTTCCGGCGCCGTGATGACCTCGACAAACTGCGAGTCGATGATGGTAGATAGTGTTTTCTCATCGAGCGCTCTATTGAAGGCTATGATGCCACCAAAGGCTGATTCGGTATCTGTCTCGAAAGCCAGCTTGTAAGCGTCAAACAACGTATCCGCCACGGCAACGCCACAGGGGTTGGCGTGCTTTACAATCACGCAAGCGGGTTGATCAAACGACTTTACACATTCGATTGCCGCATCCGCATCGGCAACGTTGTTGTAGCTCAAGGGCTTTCCTTGATGCAGGGTCGCTGTACCAACACCCGCTTCGATAGCGTTTCTGTCGGTATAGAACGCGGCATTTTGATGTGGGTTTTCGCCGTAACGCATGACTGAGCTGCGCTCAAATTGAAAGTTCGCGGTCCTTGGGAAGTCGCTCACTTCGTCACCGTCGAGACGCTTTCCGAGATAATTGGCTATCGCACCGTCATAGCCAGCGGTGTGCTCGAATGCTTTCACAGCGAGATCGAAACGCAGTGTGTCAGTGGTGCCTTCGTGAGCCGCAAGTTCTGATAACACGCGCTCAAAGTCGTTGTTGTCCACCACTATGGTTACGTCGCGGTGATTTTTAGCGGCAGCTCGGACCATGGTGGGGCCGCCGATATCGATGTTTTCGATCGCATCCGCGAGGCTGCAATCCGGGTTCGCGACAGTAGCTTCAAAGGGGTAGAGATTAACGACGACGAGATCGATTGCACCGATCTCGTTATCTGTCATAACCGCGTCATCGGTGCCTCGTCGCCCCAAAATGCCGCCGTGGATTTTTGGGTGGAGTGTTTTTACGCGACCGTCCATCATTTCAGGGAAGCCCGTGTGATCGGATACCTCGGTAACGGGTACGCCCTCTGACATCAAGAGACGGCAGGTGCCACCCGTCGACAGAATTTGAACGCCATGAGCGGCCAATCCTTGAGCGAATGGGACAACGCCGGTTTTATCGGAGACGCTGATTAAAGCGCGTTTAATGGGGGCGACTCTCGCCTCGGTCATAGTGGTTTCCTTGCTTTGCAATTGTTTTGGTTGCTTAAGGTCTCTAAAGCTTCAGAGCAGATTATGTTGTCGTAATTTCTTACGCAGTGTGCCTCGATTAAGGCCAAGTAATTCTGAAGCGCGGCTTTGATTGCCGCCACAGTACTCCAAGACGACGCGAAGTAGCGGCTCCTCGACCTCTAGTAGAACGAGATTGTAAAAGTCTATTGTGGCCTCGCCATCGAGGGTTTCCATGAATTCTCGAACTGCAATCTCCACCGCCTGTCCAAGGCCACCTTCGCGCTGGTGCCCTTGCGATTTTGTCGTCTCGTTCGTCATGCCGCGATGCTCTCCTCAGAGGCTATTTTATGGTGAGGATTATCCTTCTCATGTGCTTCTATCCCTTTCAGTATTCTGTTGGATTCTTCACTTAGGAACTGCTCCTGAGCGTCCTGAGAGGCAAGAGCGTTGAAAGCTCGCTTAAAGGGAAGATAGTCATCGTATAGTTCGGCTTCAAAAAACCAGCCAACGTGCTTTCGCGCGATTTTGAATCCCATGACTGCGCCGTGAAAATCGTAGAGAAGCCGACAATGCTCCCTCACGAGTCGAAGGCGTGCTTCGGCGCAAGGTTGCTTATCTATACCGTGACGAAGCTTTCCAGCGATCTGTCCGGGAAGCCAGAGCCGCCCTTGCGCTGCGCGACCGATCATGACACCCGATGCGCCGGAGTTGTCGAGTACTCTCGCTGCCTTCTCCGCTGAGTCGATATCGCCATTAGCAATGATGGGGATGTCAACGGCTTTCACAATATTGCGAAGCGTTTCGTATTCGGCCTCGCCGTTAAATTTGTCAGCGCGCGTCCTGCCATGAACCGTGAGCATTGCGATGCCGCAGTCCTGTGCAATCTCCGCTATTTCGACACCATTTTTATTGCTGCGATCTATGCCGGTCCTAATCTTCAAGGTAACCGGTACCGATACCGCCTGCACGGTGCTTTTCAAAATATCCGAAACGAGCCCCGTGTCTGCTAAAAGCGCTGAGCCTGCTGCCTTTTTACACACTTTTTTGGCGGGGCAGCCCATGTTGATATCGATTATTTCGGCACCGCGCTCAACATTAAATCGGGCAGCTTGAGCAATGGTTTCTGGGTCGTTGCCAACCAACTGAACGGAGCGCAGTCCGGCGTCATTGCTGTGAACAGCTCGCGACTGTGTTTTGCGTGAATGAGCCAGTGTAAGGTCGGACGACATCATCTCCCCAACGGCTATATCGGCGCCGTGTTTCACGGCTAGCTGGCGCATAGGTAAGTCGGTAACACCGGCCATTGGGGCGAGTAGTACGGGTAGATCGCTTACAAAGTCGCCGAGTTGCATGTGTCAGGTCAGGAAGAGGAAAGCGCATAGTGTAATAAACACGATCGGAAGGTTGAAGTCTGGTCAGTGGGTAGTATTAACCCTCTTTTGGTCAGTGCGGAGCCAAGGCTGCCGTTAAACATTAACGAAAAGTCGATAACTTCGGTAAAAACACACAGATTGGTCGCGTAGTGTCAAAATCAGTGGACAGTTTTCGCTCGCTGGTGGAGACTCAGGTGGTCTTTCTGGGAAACAAGCGTGGTCACTATGGCCGACATACTCGTGTTACATGGACCCAATCTCAATCTATTGGGTACGCGCGAGCCTGATATTTACGGCAGCGAAGATCTGTCTTCGATCAATGCGCGCCTTGAGCAAGCAGCGGCGAGCGCAGGGCGGACGCTAAGTGCATTCCAGAGTAACGTCGAAGGTGAGCTGATCAATGCGGTTCACGCCGCAAGACTCGAGCAGACGCAGGCAATTATTATCAACCCTGCGGGACTGACGCATACGAGTGTATCTCTGCGCGACGCACTTGCCGGTGTGGCTATTCCGTTTATCGAGGTTCACCTCTCCAATGTGTATGCGAGAGAGCCTTTTCGGCACCACAGTTTCTTCTCTGATTTAGCAACTGGTGTGATTTCTGGCCTCGGGAGTGCCGGTTACGACCACGCATTGCAATTTTTATTGAACCGAAATCACTGAAACGAGTAATAACAAAGGATTGTAAAGGTGACCTTATGGATATTCGTAAAGTAAAAAAGCTGATTGAGTTGCTCGAAGCGTCGAGTGTCGATGAAATTGAGATCAAAGAAGGCGAGGAGTCTGTTCGCATTAGTCGCAATACAGGTGCACCTGTCGCGATGGCCGCTGCACCGATGCCGGCTGCGCCCGCCATGCCTGCACCGGCTGCACCAGCCCCGGCTGCTCCCGCTCCAGCTCCGGCGGCGCCTGCTGCCGACACGGATAACGCGGTTAAGTCTCCCATGGTCGGTACTTTCTACCGTTCGCCAAGCCCCGAGGCGCCTGCGTTTGTCGAGGTCGGCCAGAGTGTCCGTGCGGGCGATGTCCTTTGCATCGTTGAAGCGATGAAGATGATGAACCAGATTGAAGCCGATCGTGCGGGAACCGTAACTGCCATTCACGCTGAGAACGGTGAGCCGGTCGAATTCGATCAACCACTCATCACGATCGCATAAGCGCGACCCCTCTAGGACATATACCCATGTTGGAAAAGGTACTCATTGCCAACCGTGGTGAGATCGCGCTGCGCATTCTGCGAGCTTGTAGGGAGCTAGATATCCCTACGGTGGCGGTTCACTCAACGGCAGACAGCACACTAAAGCATGTTCGCTTGGCCGATGAAGCGGTGTGTATTGGCCCCGCACCATCCACCCAAAGCTACTTGCAGGCGCCTGCGATTCTTAGTGCCGCAGAGATCACAGGTGCTGACGGCATCCACCCCGGATACGGCTTCTTGTCGGAAAATGCTGACTTTGCAGAACAAGTCGAGCGAAGCGGTTTTAAGTTTATTGGACCGCGTTCAGAGACGATTCGCCTAATGGGCGATAAGGTCTCTGCCAAGCATCAGATGCGAAAGTCGGGCGTGCCGACAGTGCCTGGGTCAGACGGTGCATTGCCTGATGATCCCGACGAGGTCCTGCGCATTGCACGTGAGATTGGCTATCCAGTGATTGTGAAAGCCGCCGCCCATTGTTGGATCTGGGGCCGTATTATTTAACGGCGATGGTGTTCCTCCGCGCGTCGGATCTCGCCGGTTGATGCATCAACCACTCGGACATCAACCGACATCTCGGTAATTAAGTTTGCAGTGGCAAATTGACCTGTTGCGACGCCACCCTTTGTCTGCCCAAGTTTTGTTATG
>OCRG01000078.1_pt1 | contig 14897 bp, 17 predicted proteins | sample 1535071 | NCBI WGS metagenome assembly OCRG01 (sample SAMEA3275605, study PRJEB22092) | marine metagenome | biome: ENVO:00000447; feature: ENVO:00002042; material: seawater | collected 2014-06-22T16:30:00+00 | depth 0 m
TGATGTGGTTGGAAAGGCACAAATATTGGACACCCCAATGGGTAAGATTGTGAAAGGTCTCTTAGAAGGTGGTGTTCAACTAGGTGTGTCAACTCGTGGAATGGGAAGTCTTGAGAGTAGAAACGGCGTTATGTACGTCAAAGAAGACTTTATTCTTAATACGGTAGATATCGTACAAGATCCAAGTGCACCGGATGCTTTCGTTAATGGGATTATGGAAGGTGTAGACTGGGTCTGGAATAATGGTATTCTAGAACCTCAAGTCATTGAAGATATAGAGACTGAAATTAAGCAAGCACCTATCGCACATCAACCTGAAGTGCAGATTCGTGAGTTCAAGAATTTCCTCTCGTTAATCAAATCTAAACTATAAGGAGTCACTATGACTGATTTAAATAAAGCAGCAGAAAGTGAAATCCGCGATACCGAGATTGAAACTAACGAAATCGTGGAGGAAACTCTCGAAGAAGCAAAAGCTCCTACTACTAAAGGCGACGCAAAGGTAAGTCAACCAGTTGACGAACCAGAGTCAATCGCTTCTGTCGATAAGGCAGCTAAGAGCACTTCAAAGACTGCCCCACCTAAAACAAAGGCAGGCATGGTTAATGCTATGTACAAAGCTGCTTCTAAAATGAAGAAAGAAGAGTTAACTGCAGCGTATAACAAGATGTTCGAAGGAACTGATCTAGTTGATGAGCTTGAGGCAACTGACACAAACGCAGAACTATCTGCAATTGTGGAAGGTGAAGCAACTCTATCAGAAGAGTTCAAGGAAAAGACATCTGTTATTTTCGAAGCTGCTGTTAAGTCAAAGCTTTCTGAAGAAGTAACCCGCCTAGAAGAGCAGTATGCTGAAGAGCTTGCTGAAGAAGTCGAAACAATCAAAACTGACCTAGTCGGTAAGGTCGATTCATACCTAAACTACGTGGTTGAATCTTGGATGGAAGAGAACAAGTTGGCGATCCAGAACGGTCTTCGTACTGAAATCGCTGAAGGGTTCATGAACGGAATGCGTGATCTATTCGTAGAATCTTACGTTGAAGTTCCAGAATCTAAGGTAGACCTAGTTGATGAATTAGCAGAGCAAGTATCTGAGTTGGAAGAGAAACTAAACTCAACTACTGGTGATGCAATCTCACTTGCTGAGGAACTAGAAACTTACAAGCGTAACACAATCATCGCTGAAGCTTCTCGTGACCTAGCAGACACTCAAGCTGAGAAGCTACGTGAACTTGTAGAGACTGTTGACTTTGAGAACGAAGAGTCGTTCACTAAGAAGATTAACACTGTCAAGGAATCATACTTCTCAAAAGAAATTCCAGAGCAAATTGAAGAGTCAGTTTCAGAAGACGCTGACGAAGAAGTAGAAGTGTCATCATCGATGAACAACTACTTAGATGCTTTGCGTAAAACCTCTAAGAAATAAGGAATCTAACAATGAACAATTCATTCGATCAATTGATTGAGAAGTGGGCACCAGTACTTAATGAAGAGTCTGCTGGTCAAATCACCGATCATCACAAGAAAGCAGTAACTGCTGCTATCCTAGAAAACCAAGAGCGTGCACTAACAGAAGAGCGTGCTGCAATGGGTGGTTTTCTAACAGAAACTGGTCCAACTAACAGCGTTGCTGGCGGCCAGGTATCAAACTGGGATCCAATCCTAATCTCACTAGTACGTCGCGCAATGCCAAACCTAATGGCATATGACCTATGTGGTGTTCAGCCAATGTCTGGACCAACTGGTCTAATCTTCGCGATGAAGTCAAACTACCAACCTCAACCAACACCAAACGCGGGTACAGGTACAGAGGCACTAGGTCTAGACGAAGCACAAACTGCATTCTCTGGCGAATTTGGTGGTACTCTAGATCAGGACAGTGACGGTTCAGGTATGTCTGGATTCGATTCAACTGGCGGTCGTGTTCTTGACGCAGTCGGTCGTCCAATGTCTACAGAAAAGGCAGAAGGTCTAGGTCGTGATACTGGTGATTTCCAAGAGATGGGATTCACAATCGAGAAGACAGCCGTTACTGCAAAGTCACGTGCACTAAAGGCTGAGTACTCACTAGAACTAGCGCAGGACTTGAAGGCAATTCACGGTCTTGACGCTGAGACAGAACTAGCAAACATTCTGTCTACAGAAATTCTTGCTGAAATCAACCGCGAAATCGTTCGTACAATCAACTTCCAAGCTAAGTTGGGTGCAAAGACTTCTAACGTTACACTTCCAGGCGTATTTGACCTATCAACAGATGCTGATGGTCGTTGGTCTGCTGAGAAGTTCAAGGGTCTTGCAATGCAGATCGAGCGTGAAGCAAACCAAATCGCTAAAGAAACTCGTCGTGGTAAGGGTAACATCATCGTATGTTCATCTGACGTTGCGACTGCTCTTGCAGCTTCTGGTCAGCTAGACTACACTCCAGGTGCTGGTCTAAACATCGATGACACTGGTAACACATACGCAGGTACTCTAAACGGTCGTATGCGTGTATTCATCGACCCATATGCAACTACCAACTACTGTACAGTAGGTTATAAGGGTACTAACCCATATGACGCAGGTATGTTCTACTGCCCATACGTACCACTACAGATGGTCAAGGCAGTTGGCGAGAACGACTTCCAGCCACGTATCGGGTTCAAGACTCGTTATGGAATGGCGGCGAATCCATTCGTTGGATCACTAGATGGTTCTTCACGCGATATCGATGCAACTGCTGGCGCAAACCAGTACTACCGTATCTTCCGTGTAGACAACATCCTAGACAAGGCATAATAAAAAGAACTAGTCTACTAGTCATTTTGGGGAGTCTTCGGACTCCCTTTTTTATGCGTATAAATAAAGTGATAAAGAGGGATTATTATGAGTTTAACAGACAACAAGAACTTTTTGCAACCAACGGGGTTTCGTGTTGTAATTGAACGCGATCAGTATGCAAATCTTGAGTTCTTTTCCCAATCAGTCACGCACCCAGGCTCTACGGTAAATGCTGTAGAATTGGGCATTCCTAGAATACAATCAATGCCTTTGTCGGGCGACACTATCAACTATGGCGACCTAACATTAAGTTTAATACTTGACGAAGACTTGTCGGCATATAGAGAAATGCAGAAGTGGTTGGAAGAGTGCGTGTACGAGAAAGGCGAAACAGTTAATCATGATGTCACGGTTATCATTCTAAACAGCCACAACAACTCTTGTGGTAAGATTCGTTATAAGAACGCAATCCCCACGCAGCTAGGTTCGGTTGAACTTACATCTACTATTGGTGATGTTGCGTACATATCTTTTGACGTGACGTTTAGATTTACGGAATTTGAATTTATTTAAGGATTTATTATGGCACAGTATAGTCAGGTTTCCGATACTTTTGATATTATTTTGGTAGACAACGACTAAAATGTCCCTCGCTAAGTACGAGATTAAGAACTTATCAGTTCTTGACCTATTAGAAGAGTTTCGATACACATATCGTGAACTATATCAGCCAGAAAAAACTAACCGTATACTGGTAGAATCTATGGTTGGTATGGCAGACCACTATACTAGCGAAGAAGAAATGAACCGTATAGTGATGATGGGACACGACCATCTAGGTGCAGCAGAAAACTCCGTATGTCACCCGATTAAGAAAGAGTTTTACGAAGGCACACATCCTGAAGAGTATGCAAAGACATGGTCTCAGCTAGACGAAAAGATGAAAACGGAACTTGGTTTAGAAACAAGTGCGCTTTCTACTCTTTACCCGCCAGATGGATTTATCGGTTGGCATAATAACGCAAACGCAGCTGCATTCAATCTTATATTTACTTGGTCTGAAAGTGGTGATGGGTGGTTTAAGTATATTGAACCGACCAGCAAAGAAGTGATCACTATACCCGATGTCAAAGGTTGGCAGTTAAAGGCAGGGTATTTCGGTGCATATGGTTCAGGTAATGTCGTGTATCACGCAGCAAGAACAAACTGTTATCGTATGACGCTGAGTTACGTTCTTGGGCACAGCGAAGATTATTGGCAAGATTGTATTGACTACATTACTAATAAGTAATATAATATACAGTTAGTATATCTACGTCTGCAATCTATAGGGTATTGAATGTTAAACCTTGAAGGTATTTTGAAAGAGTGGGAAGAAGATTCCGTTATTCCTATCCACCAACTAGATGAAACATCACGACAGATTCCTAGTTTACACGCCAAGTATCTAGAATATCTTACAGTCACTAAACTTTCTTTGCGCCGTGCCGAGTCATCTCAGAAAGTTCTACTAAAGGAAAAGTGGTTGTACTATAACGGAAAGATGGATCAAAGTGAACTGGAAGAGAAAGGGTGGGACCCTGACCCGTTCAATGGTCTAAAGATTTTGAAGGGTGAGATGGATTACTATTATGACTCTGACCCTGAAATCCAGCAGTCTGAAGACAAAATTGTCGCACTTAAAACACAGATAGATAGTCTTACAGATATTCTAAACATGATTAAGTGGAGGCATTCGACAATCAAGAACATGATTGATTATCGTCGATTCGAGGCTGGTGGATAATAAGATACGCATTAGGATGAAGGACTACTCTCACTTTATGGTGGAAGCTCATCCTGCACAAGAAAACGAGTTGCGAGAGTATTTCTCCTTTTTCGTACCTGGCTACAAGTTCATGCCAGCATACAAGTCGCGTCACTGGGACGGTAAGGTCAAACTTTACAATACAGTGACCAAACAAATGAACGTAGGGTTGTATCAGCACTTGCGCCGTTTTTGCGCGGACAGGTTCTATCAACTAGAGATACTCGAACACGAAACGTATGGAATTCCGTCGTTTAGAGAAGACATAGATCATCCTGCTTTGGTTGATTTTCTATCTCTTCTTGACGCTCCCTTCAAACCTAGGGACTATCAGTACAAAGCTATTTCACACGGCATTGAGCACCGACGCTGTATTTTGCTTAGTCCTACTGGTAGCGGCAAATCATTTATCATATATAATCTTCTTCGGTACTGTTTTGAGGTCACTGATGAAAAGATTCTAGTGGTCGTCCCGACTACTTCACTCGTAGAGCAGATGTACAAGGACTTCGAAGATTACGGATATGATGTAGGTAAATTCTGTCATCGAATCTACTCAGGCAAAGAAAAGAATACCGACAAACGCATAATTATCTCAACGTGGCAGTCCATCTATAAGTTCGGCAAAGATTGGTTCGAACAGTTCGGAACTGTCTTTGGTGATGAAGTGCATTTATTCAAAGCAAAGTCCCTCACTACTATGATGGACAAGTGCATCAACGCCAAATATCGATTTGGACTTACTGGTACCCTTGATGGTACCGAAACAAACAAACTGGTCTTAGAAGGACTGTTTGGTCCAACATTCACTGTTACCCGCACAGTGGAACTGCAAAAGTCAAAAGAACTCGCAGAGTTGGACATCTCTATCTTGTTATTAAGATACCACAACGATATCTGTAACATGATGAAAGACAAAAGTTATCAGGAAGAACTTGATTACATTGTCACATACGAACCACGCAATAAGTTTATCAGCAAAGTTGCGCTGGATCAGACGGGGAATACCCTAGTAATGTTTCAGTTTGTAGAGAAACACGGAAAGGTATTGTATGATATGATCAAGGGTCTTGCACCAGAAGGACGCAAGATATTTTATGTTTCCGGTGAGGTAGACGCTTCTGATCGAGAACAAATACGAGGGATCGTAGAAAAAGAAAATGACGCTATTATTGTCGCTTCTCTTGGCACTTTCAGCACTGGCATCAACATCCGCAACTTGCATAATATTGTATTTGCGACACCATCCAAATCTCAAGTTAAAGTCCTCCAATCAATTGGTCGTGGCCTTCGTCAGTCTGACGACGGTAGGAGTACTCGGCTTATTGATATCGCTGATGATCTCCATGTCAAATCTCATAAGAATTTTACCTTGAAGCATAGCGCTGAAAGAATCAAGATATATACTAAAGAAGGGTTTAGATATAAGATCTATCCCATAAATTTAAAACCTACAAGAGTAGAAGATAATGCTGGAGACACCCTCTTCGATTAAACATTTGAAATTGGTAACAGGTGAAGAACTAGTCTGTGAACTTATTGAGGAAACCAAAGAATCTATCATTGTGAGGAACGCACTAAGTCTTATGCCTAAGACGATGAATGACGGAACTAAGTATTTCGCATTCAAAACGTTTATGGTGTATCAAGACACTCCAATGAATGTTATTATGTTATTTACTAGTAAAGTAATGTCTATTGCAGTTCCTGCTGATGAAATGATCACGCAGTATAAGAACGCACTAGGTGAGATGGCTGCTTATCTTGAAGAAGACGAAGCACAAAGATTAGAAGAAGATTTTAAAGATTCATTATCTTTAGATGATTTCTTAGATGAAATGAGTGCAGAACTAGGTGATGAGGGAATAGATTCTGACATCTCAGGGATGACGATAAATTAGTATATTATCCTCCCGAGGCGACTGATATATTATATCCTATAAAATGTAATCCGTCAACCCCATTGACGAAACAATTGTATTTTAGTATAATACCTGCTAATTAATTGAGTTGTATATTATGAAACCTAAAGAAAAACCACACTACGTAAGTAATCGAGACTTTTCAAATGCAGTAGTAGAATACTGCACTAACGTTCGCGAAGCGAAGTCGAACGAGCGTCCTGTGCCTGTCGTTCCAGACTATATCGCATCTTGCTTTCTTAAGATTGCTGAGGGACTTTCTCACAAAGGAAACTTTGTACGATATACCTACCGAGAAGAAATGGTTATGGACGCTGTCGAAAATATGTTGAAGGCGATAGAGAACTATAACATTGAGGCAGCTACGCGTAGTGGTAAACCAAACGCATTTGCCTACTTCACTCAGATCTCTTGGTTCGCCTTTCTACGCAGAATAGAAAAAGAGAAAAAACAACAGAACATCAAACTCAAGTATATTGCCGAAGCTGACGTTATGGACTTCTTGGCGGAATCACTTGAAGAAGATGGGTACACATCTCAACAAGCTTCTCCTTTCATTGACTCTTTGCGTATGCGTATTGATGCAGTAAAGTCTGCCGATCAAGAATTTAAAGAGTATGCGAAAGAAGAAAAACATCGTCGACGACGCGCAGTAAATGTAGACTCAGACCTATCAGAATGGATGGAAGATTAACTTGACAAACCCTCTTATTTGTAGTAGAATATTCTCCATATAAGTCGAGTTGAGTCTTTATGAAAATCGCAATCTTGAACGATACCCATTGTGGTTGTCGAAATTCTTCTGATATTTTTATGCAGTATCAAGAACGCTTCTATGGCGAGGTGTTCTTCCCATACCTGTTAGAAAACAACATCACCCAGATCCTTCACCTTGGGGACTACTACGATAATCGTAAGACAGTCAACCTCAAGGCGCTCAGTCACAACCGTCAAATATTCCTAGACAAATTACGCGAGTACAATATCCATATGGATATCATCCCAGGAAATCATGACGTCTACTATAAGAATACTAATGGGTTGAACTCGCTTAAAGAATTAATGGGCCATTATATGAACGAGGTCGATATTCTTATGGACCCGATCGTTCGTGAGTATGATGGCGTTAAGTTTGGTCTTGTGCCTTGGATCTGTCCAGAGAACGAGAAAGAGGTAATGACTTTCTTGGACAACTGTGGTGCCGATGTGATCGGTGGCCACTTTGAACTCGCAGGGTTTGAGATGGACAAAGGTCTGGTTTGTAAAGAAGGAATGGACCCCAAACCACTACATAAGTTTGAGACAGTTCTATCTGGACACTTCCACACCAAGTCAAGCAAGGGTAACATACACTACCTTGGTGCGCAGATGGAGTTCTTCTGGAACGACGCGCACGATCCCAAATACTTCCACGTCTATGATACCGAGACACGTGATCTCACCCCCGTTCAGAATACTGTGACGATGTTCCACAAGATCTATTATGATGAGGATACTGTCAAGTATTTCGAAGACTTATCTTACCTTGATGGCAAATTCGTCAAATTGATTGTTAACAACCGTTCGGACATTCAGAAGTTTGAGCGATATGTCGAACGTATTCAACAACAGAAAGTTCATGAGCTGAAAATCGCTGAAGACTTCCGTGAGTTTCGTGGTGAAAATGTATCAGATGAAGATCTAAGGGTTGACGACACGGAAACTTTAATTTATAATTATATCCAAGAAGTCGAAACAGATTTAGACAAAGACCGCATCAAAGCTGTTGTGTCTGAGTTGATGGTAGAAGCACAAGCTGTAGAAATTGCATGATTAAATTTGAAACTTTGCGTTGGAAGAATTTTCTTTCGACGGGTAACTATTTTAACGAAATTAATTTTCTTGACTGTTCGACCAATCTTATTGTTGGCGAGAACGGTGCAGGTAAATCCACAATGCTAGACGCACTGTCGTTTGCATTGTTCGGTAAGGCACACCGAAAGATTAACAAAGCACAGTTGATCAATACAATCAATAACAAAGATTGTGTTACTGAGGTTTCGTTCACCGTTAATGGTGTTCAGTACCGTGTACTTCGAGGTATTAAACCTGCTAAGTTTGAGATCTGGAAAGATGGCACTATGATCAACCAGAGTTCACACTCTAGAGAGTATCAAGAGATTCTTGAGAAGAACGTCTTACAGATGTCTCACAAGAGTTTCCACCAAATTGTTGTTCTCGGCTCGTCCTCTTTTATCCCGTTCATGCAACTCAACTCAACCTCTCGACGTGACGTGATAGAAGACCTTCTTGATATTAACATATTTTCTAAAATGAATGTGATACTCAAGGAGAAAACCTCTCTCCTCAAAGGCGAGATCGAGAACAACAACCATTCTATAGAAGTTGTCAAGACCAAGATTAACGCACAGAAGAAATACATTCGTGATCTGACTGCTATCAATACGCAACAACGTAAGGAGAAAGAGTCCGAGATCCAAGGTCTCAATGACGACATCGCCATACTCAATGAAGCGACGGCAGAACTATCTGAGGTCGTTAATGATTTATTGCCTTCTGTGCAAGAAGAATTAAGTAAAGTCCGAACCAACAAACAGAAACTGGAGAAGTACCGTACACAGTTTGACACTCAGGTAAGGAGTGTTGTTAAAGAGGCAAAATTCTTCGATGAGAACGAACACTGTCCGACCTGCGATCAAGATATTGGCGAAGAGCTGAGGCAACATAAAAAGTCTGCTGCGACTGATCGAGCAAAAGAACTCAAGGGTCTTATGACAGAAGCTGACAAACAGTTAGCAGAGTATCAAGATGCAATCGAAAAGTTAGAGACAGAGATGTCTGACCTTGCGCATAAGCAAAACGTCATGAACAATAATATGCAACTGGTCGCTCGACTCACTCAGAACGTCCAGAAGATTCAACAAGACTTACAGAGCATGGCAGACAGCGATGGTGATATGGGTCAGGCAAACTCAGACCTTACTGAACTAGACTCTGAGTTGCACGAATTGACTGACACCAAGTTTTTGTTGAATGAAAAGTCTTCGTATAATCGTGTGGCATCTGAACTGTTACGGGATACTGGTATCAAGACCAAGATCATTCGTCAGTACGTTCCTGTGATTAATGAACTCACCAATAAGTATTTGCAGATATTAGACTTCTTTGTTCACTTTGAGTTGGACGACAGTTTCAGTGAGACCATCCGGTCGCGTTACCGCGATACGTTCTCGTACGACTCGTTTTCAGAAGGTGAGAAGCAACGTATCGATCTATCGCTATTATTTACTTGGCGGCAGATTGCCAAGATGAAGAATTCTGTATCGACTAATCTGTTGATATTGGATGAGACGTTCGACTCTTCGTTGGACGGTGAAGGTGTTGATAATCTTATGAAGATCATCGACACGTTAAAAGACGACACTAACGTCTTTGTGATTTCGCATAAGACCGAACTAGAAGATGCACACTTCGAGCGAAAGTTGACCTTTGTTAAGGATAAAAACTTTAGCCGTATGCGAGAAAGTACTTGACTAGAATGTCGATTTATTATATAATGTGTACCATATTAACTGAGGAAAATTTTAATGGAATTATCTAACCGCACGGTCGAGGTCTTGCGTAACTTCTCGACTATCAATCCAAATATTGTAGTCAACGGCGGCAACGTCTTGAAGACTATGTCTATCGCGAAGAACATCGTATCTCAAGCGGAGATCGAAGAGACGTTCCCTAGCTCATTCGGCATTTATGACCTGTCGGAGTTTTTGTCGGTCTTGTCTCTTGTAGACAACCCTTCAATCGAATTCGGCGAAAACTTCTGTACCGTATCAGACGGCAGTGGTCTTTCCTCGGTTCGTTATTTCTACTCAGACCCAGAGATGCTTTCTGCACCAAAGAAAGACATCGTTATGCCTGAGTGCGAAATCAAGTTTTTGCTTACTAACGAAACCCTAAGTAAGATCAAACGTGCATCTTCTGCGCTCGGATATGATAATATCTCTATTCGACCGAATGGAAACTCTATCGAGATCGCAGTGGTTGATACTGAAGACTCTACTTCCAACTCATACTCTATTTTGGTTGAGGGTCAGTTCCCTATGGAAGAAGAGTTTAACTTTGTTATGGGTGTAAATAACATGAAGTTGATGGGTGAGGATTATGAGGTATCAATCTCAACTAAATTGATCTCTCACTTCCGATCAATTAATTCTAACACGCAATACTTTATTGCACTTGAAAAGTCATCAACATACGGAGCCTAAAATGACTGATGAACAAGCAAAATTAAATGACCTTGCCAACCGTGTTGCGCGTTCTTGCGTTGCAGTTGTCGATACTGTGGTAACGCGTGGTGGGTTTAAAGGCGAAGAATTGACCACCATTGGTCAACTTCGCGACCAAGCAATCCAAGTGGTTGCACTCTACGAAGCTGTTGCTAAACAACACGCTGAGTCTGCTGAAGAGGAAGCAGAGACAGAGTAACTTTTTTGGGTTCGTGGGTGGTTCCTGTTTCCTGCGAATGATCTTTTCATAATGTTTATATTATCCACGAACCCATCCCTATGAAACTGTATGACCCCCTAATTGCAAAAGAGACCTCAATCCACGTTGCACTTGGGACGGTCATCAACTACCCACTCAACATCTTCTACACATGGTTAGCAGTCGTTAAGTGGGGGATCACGGATCCTTTGATGTTGTCCACCATTCTTACTGTTGGAATATCCTTTGTGGCGTTCACTCGCATATACATAGTAAGGACTCTTACAGAAAGACGTAAGGCAAAAATAAACCAAGATACGCCGCTATAGCTCAGCTGGTAGAGCAACTGACTTGTAATCAGTAGGTCCGGAGTTCGATTCTTCGTGGCGGCACCACCTTTGGAGACACCGTGAGTTTATCCACAAAAATATCAGACGCATTTGCGAGATCTATGACTTCGTTTTTTAGATTCTTCGCAGACACTTTCTTCGGTCGCAACTATGGTAAACGTGCTCTTATTCTAGAGACGGTCGCTGGTGTCCCTGGAATGGTAGGTGGTATGCTCACGCACTTGTATAGTTTACGCAGACTACAGAAGGGCAATGGCACTAAGATACAAGAACTATTAGACGAAGCGACTAATGAGCGCAAGCACTTAATGTTCTTTATGGAAATCGTTCACCCTTCTGTTTTAGAGAGGGTTCTTATTATTCTAGTTCAGTTCATCTTCTGGCATTACTATCTTATGATGTATATGTTTTTCCCCCGTACTGCGCACCGCATGATTGGGTACTTTGAAGAAGAAGCAGTGAACAGTTATACTAGCTACTTGGCACTAATAAACGCAGGAGAAATTGAAGATGTTCCCGCACCACAGATTGCCATAGATTACTACGCAGATTTAGAAGAGGGTGCAATGCTCTCTGATATGATTGTGTGCGTCCGTCGTGATGAGATGCACCACGCAAAGGTAAACCATGCCTATGCAGACGAAAGATTATAAATTTTTATAATTGGTTTACTTGACAGGGAGTTTGTAGTATAATACTCCCACTATAAATTATGTATATTATGAGGTATGAATGAGTAATGAATTTCTTTGGGTTGAAAAATACCGTCCTACTGCTGTATCGCAGACTATTTTACCGGATGAACTAAAAACTACTTTTCAAAACATCGTGGATGGTGGGGAACTTCCCAACATGATGTTCACTGGTAGTGCAGGTACTGGTAAGACAACAGTTGCTCGTGCAATATGCGATGAGCTAGACTTAGACTATATCGTAATTAACGGATCAGAAGAAGGAAATATTGATACCCTACGCGGGAAAATCAAACAGTTCGCTTCTTCGGTCTCCCTATCCGGTGGGTACAAGGTTGTTATTCTAGATGAGGCAGATTACCTAAACCCACAATCCACACAACCTGCGTTGCGCGGATTCATCGAGGAGTTCTCCAAGAACTGTCGATTTATCATGACCTGTAACTTCGAGAACCGAATTATCGAACCATTGCATAGTCGGTGCTCGAAGTATCAGTTTAACTTCGATAAGAAAACCATGGCACAATTGTGTGGGCAGTTCATGAGTCGACTGAAGACGATCCTTGAGTCCGAGGGCGTTGAATTTGACAATGACACCGTCGCGCAGATTATTATGCGACATGCCCCAGATTGGCGCCGTGTGTTGAACGAATGTCAACGTGGTTCTATATCTGGCACACTGAATATGCCATTGCCAGCTAATGCAGATATGTCCGACTCATATACTGCACTCTTCACCGCAATTCGTGATAAGAACTTTAAAAAGATGCGGACTTGGGTAGTAAATAATATCGACTTAGAACCTGCGGCTGTATTCCGTGGTCTCTATGATCGCATGTATGATCATGTTGCCCCAAACAGTATCCCGCAACTTGTATTGATTCTTGCGGACTACCAATATAAGAACGCATTCGTTGCTGACCACGAATTAAACTTAGTCGCCTGTCTCACAGAGTGTATGGCGAATGTAGAGATTAAAAGTTAATGTACACGACAAAATTATACGAAATGTCTCCAGCAGACAATGTGTTGTATTTTCCGAACAACATTGATGTGAGAATTTGTCCCAAGAATGGCATGTCTTCACTGAAAGAACTGCATAGATTAAATCGCGGAGTAGATGAATACATCGGCCGTGTTGATAGGTTAAACAAGGTAAGGAAATTTGGAGATCAGTTTGATATTCCTTTTCGGCCGAGCAGTTATCGTATCGCGGTTAAAAGAGACCCTGTAGACCGTTTCAAGTCGGCTTGTGAATATATTGTTGCCAATCATGCTAAGTACATCAAAGATGGTCGTGGTGATGAGTTGCCCAGTTTAGATCAAGAGTTAGACCAAGTTTTGGATAATATTGAAAGAGGTAATCTCAAGAACAACCACTTTTATACTCAAACTTGGTATCTAGGCGACCCTAAACATTATGACATGGTTGTACATATTGACGAACTGTCACGACTTCTGATGTTTATAAACGATGCGTCCGAGTTGGGTTTGTCGGAAAAAGAGGTTGCAATTCACGACAATAAAACGATGTTGAAGATGTACGGAGATGCGCTGACCCCTATACAGCGAAATCGTATCAAAAAGTTTTATCATAAAGATTATGAGAACGGGTGGTGTAAAATTGAAGACAAAATCTAATCTAGGTCCATTTGAGTTTATAAACAGTATTAATACCACTAAAGTCAATCTCATGGATCAAGACGAAGAGGTTGAGGCTAAATATAACTCATTTCTTACAAATAGGTCATTGTCATATTTTCCGGACACTGTGTTTATGTCCAATGAAATGAACCGTTTGCATCATTTAGATAACAAGATGCAATACGATTTTCTTATAAATATTGTACGTAAAAAGAAAAGATTCTCTAAATGGGATAAACCTGAGCAACGAGCCGACTTGGATTGTATTAAGGAATATTTTGGATACAGTGAATCAAAAGCGAAACAGATAATTGGACTCTTAACGGAATCACAAATAAAAACAATTAAGGAAAAGGTATCCAGAGGTGGAAGAGAATAATCTAGTTCAATGGAACTCCGACATGATGTTAGAAATCACGTTGGCAGAACCAGATGACTTTTTAAAAGTCAGAGAAACACTAACGCGTATAGGTGTAGCTTCGCGTAGAGACAACACCTTATTCCAATCATGTCATATCTTGCACAAGCAGGGTAGGTATTTTATTGTTCATTTCAAGGAACTGTTTTTACTGGACGGTAAGAAATCAAACTTAGAAGTATCAGACATGGAACGTCGTAACACCATCGCCACTCTATTAGCAGACTGGGGTTTGGTAAGCATTGTAAATAAAGATGTCGCACGTGACTGTGCGCCTATGAGGCAGATTAAGATTATTTCTTATAAAGAGAAGTCTAAGTGGAATCTGCAACCAAAGTATAATATTGGAAACAGCTGATAATGTCGAATTATTATGGTATTTTTGATGATCGCGATGAGGAGATCAAGTCTAAAACTCCTTTCGTAGGTGAGCTGCCATTTGATATGGAGCAAACATATAACTGGAACGAGTTCATGAATATGATGGACTCGCATCCAGAAGATCTATATGATCGTAATTCAGATAAGATGCGCATCGGACTCAATTCTTTTCACTCTCGCGGTAGTGCGCCGGAGTTTGCAAAGAACATCTATGAGGAGATGCAAGAAGTTTTCACTCTTCATGCGAACAAAATCACTAATATTGCATTCAGTGGGTTTGGCCGCGATAGTGGTTCATACCCATGGCACAAGGATTCTATGGATGTATTCTTGGTTCAAGTTATTTCAACTGTCGGTCTCAAGGTAGAAGGCATCAATAACAACGAACCGTTTGATTTCAAGCCAGGGATGTACGTATACTTACCGCGTGGCACTCAC
>OCRG01000079.1_pt1 | contig 14878 bp, 17 predicted proteins | sample 1535071 | NCBI WGS metagenome assembly OCRG01 (sample SAMEA3275605, study PRJEB22092) | marine metagenome | biome: ENVO:00000447; feature: ENVO:00002042; material: seawater | collected 2014-06-22T16:30:00+00 | depth 0 m
ATTCCCGGATCAGGTCCGTGGACCCCTAAGAATTATACCAAAGAATTCTATGGAACGGTCACCTTGAACGAGGCTTTGCGTCAATCACTCAACATTCCCGCCGTCCGAATTTCAGAGGCCGTGGGACGTGAAAATGTGCGCAGGGTGGCATCAAACTTTGGCATTTCAACGGATCTTGCACAGGGTCCTGCAATTGCACTTGGCGCATCTGAATCGACGTTAATTGAAATGACTGGCGCCTACGCCGGCATTCTAAACCAAGGCCTTTCGGTTACCCCACACGGCATCACGGATCTAAGCCTGTCTGGCGAAACATCCCTCTTTTCTGGCGGATCAAAACGTGTGGGCGAACAGGTTATGCTTAAACAAACGGCGCAAGATTTGATATTTATGATGGAAAATGTCGTGCGCACAGGAACGGGTCAACGCGCACAGTTCGGGGGCTGGGAAATCGCGGGCAAAACGGGCACAACCCAAGGCGCACGCGATGCGTGGTTTATCGGTTTCACCGCAGACTACGTTGCAGGTGTATGGATGGGATATGACGACAACACACCACTTACGGGCGTAACTGGGGGCGGCCTGCCCGCCGAAATTTGGCGCGAAACGATGCAGCGCATTCATGAGGGCATCACGCCAAAACCCCTACCGATGTCACGCAACATAGCCGCCACTGTACAGAGTAGTTCACCAATTCAAGGCAGCAGAGGCGACGAAAGTAATGCCATTGATCGGCTATTGCGCGGAATTTTCGGCCTGGACTAGCCAGCGTTAAGAACGCGCATATCCGCGATCAATTTATCCAAATCGCCACGGCGCTTGTCCAGCATCGATCCGATCTCATTGCGTTCAGAAAGCAACATCGAAACGCCTTCGACGTAAAGGTTGAACAACAACAATGATCCGGATCGATCCGACACATGGAACAAAACTTCCATTGGTTCTTGACCACGCAATTTTGTGGATGTTTTGACCTCGAAATATTTTTTGACCGCGCGGGATCCAAGCACTGTGATTTCACCACCTATGAAATCCTTGAAATAAGACCCATATTTTCGCGCGATATATGTGACAAACACATCACCAAATTCAGACAATTGTTTCTTGGTCGCGCTGCGCGCATCCGCCCCTAGTGCATACCGAGAGATCGTCGAAACATCGGCATATTTTCGGAATATTTTTTCAAACTGCACAAATAAGCCCGCATCAGATGAACGTGCCTCGATTGATTTGTTAATATCTTTGGTCAATCGCGTGATTAATTTTTCCGCGTCACTTGACGTTGCCGCGGCGATTGGGGTTGCCGCAAAAGCAGCAACGGCACAGCCGGTTATTAAAAAATCGCGCCGATCAAAATTATTCGCTCCCATAAAGTTCCTCAAATAATGCATCCTCATCTTCAAATTGATAGCCAAGCTGATTACGACGACTTTGCAAGTAGAACAGCCGTGCCTGAGAGTAGCTATCAGCACTTTGATAAAGCGTTTGATCGATGACGTCACCATATTCGACGCGATCGCTCAAAACTTCGCCGATTTTCGCTGCTGTTGCGATGCTTTCTTGCTCCGCCGTCAATCCTGACAGCGGATTGGTTACGCGATCCAATACCTTACCAAGAGTCGCGCGTCCCGTAGAAGGACCCAGTAACGGAAGTTCGACATAGGCCCCTTCACCCAAACCCCATTTGGCCAGTGTTTCGCCGAAATCTGTGGCATGCGCATATTGACTATTCCAACCTGCAACATCGACCAAACCACCCAATCCAACTGTGGAATTCACCAGAAAGATGCCTGTAGATTCGATGGCAAAGCCCACTTCGCCCTGTGCAAGGTGGTTCATAACATTCGAAGGCATGCCCAGATTGTTCGCAAAATTCGACACCGCGTCTTCCATAGGATCAGGAACCACGTCACTATATGCTTGCGCGACGGGTTTCAAAACGGCTTGATCAACCGCCTTATTCAATTCGTGCATTTTGCGATTCTGCTCTTCGTAGGGATCGTTAATTTCATCAATTGCACCCGGCTGCGCACAGGCAACCAGCCCTGTTAAGCAGAATGACGTTAAAACATTTTTTAAACCACGCATGCAAAACAATCCCAAAAGCTTGAAACAATAGCGTATACATAGGTGAATAAAAATGAAAGAAAATCACATTCAAAATATTCAATTCACCCTGTGATGAAATTACGACATACCGTCAACAGGTTCAACGCATGTAATACTATCAGAATAATTAGATTAGTTATTTATAAATGAGCACGCCGCAGAAAAAGCCGGGCTTGATATTGGTTTGTCGGCATATTCAGTTTCTTTGTGAATCTTCTCATGTTGACGGGTCCGATTTACATGTTGCAAGTTTATGATCGCGTATTGGGCAGCCGATCTGAGGCAACGTTGATTGCACTTACCCTGCTTGTCGCATTTTTATACGGAATGATGGGATTGTTGGACTTTGCGCGCGGGCGGATCATGGGACGCGTTGGCGCCAATTTCCAAGCTCGACTCGATCGGCGCGTGTTTGAAGCAGTCTTGCGCAAATCCGCAATCGTAAAAGATGATCGCAGCGCCACAGGTTTGCGTGATCTTGAGGCCCTTCAGCGGCTTCAAGCATCGCCCATTTTGATGGCGCTCTTTGATATATAATGGACCCCATTATTTTTATTGGGGATATTCATTTTTCATCCTTGGCTGGGGTTATTGGTGCTTGGGCGCAGGTAAATCAACCCTGGCACGCGCGATTACGGGGGTCTGGCGCCCTCCGGGTGATGAAATTCGATTGGACGGCGCATCACTGGACAATTACGAACCAGATATTTTGGGCTATCACATCGGGTATTTACCCCTGCGCGTGCAACTGTTTGATGAAACGATTGCCGATAACATTACGCGCCTGCGCGATCAACAATTCCGCGCATTGGAATTGGGCGAACGCACCCAAGCATTATTGGACAGATTGGAGCGTATGGACATTCGCGCCCCTGCCTCTAGCATTGTTTACGGATTGACTGTGTTCACACCCCGATCTGTCATTCGCGCAGCAGAACCTGTTATGTACCTGATCCCGCAAGATCATCCGTTGATTACCGCCGCACAAGTGTCGCCGATAAACATTGACGAATTGTTTGTGTCCCAAGACGTCACATACGCTTTTCAGCACTGAATCAGCGCCAGACACTCGAATTGTTCGGTACGGTTGTAAAGGTATCCGCAGACGCATTAGTGGATGAAGTCACACGCGCCACCTATTACCGTGCTGAAATCATATTAAACGATGGTCAAATTGATCGACTACCCGCCCACATAACCCTGATCCCTGGTATGCTAGTTGAAGAGTTTATACGCACCTCTGATCGCTCTCCGCTTAGCTATTTGGTCAAACCGCTGACCGACTATTTCGCAAAAGCATTCCGAGAAGGATAAAGCCCCTTTTCACCCTAATTTTTTCGCGATAGCGTCGCGGCAAACAAAATAAGGATACGAAGAAATGAGTGCGAACTACGAAGCAAAATTGGCCGACATGGGAATTACTCTTCCTGCGGCACCTGCACCTGCGGCAAAGTATGTGCCCTTTGTTGTGATTGGGGACATGGTATATGTCTCTGGGCAAATTTCCCAAGACGCTGGTGGTCTGATCAAAGGTAAATTGGGCGACGATATGGAAACAGAGGCGGGCGCAGCCGCCGCGCGGACCTGTGCACTGGGATTAATGGCACAGCTAAAGGCCGCCTGTGATGGCGATTTGGACCGCCTTGTGCGCGTTGTGAAATTGACGGGGTTTGTTAATTCCACACCTGATTTCGCAGAACAACCCCAAGTCATCAATGGTGCGTCCAATCTATTGGGAGATGTGTTTGGCGATGCAGGGGCGCACGCCCGTTCCGCCGTTTCCGCCGCAGCATTGCCATTGGGTGTTGCCGTTGAAATCGAAGGCATTTTTCAAATCAAATAATGCCCGTACTGGACCCTGCGTTTTTAAAAACACCTATCGCGCATCGTGCATTGCACGATGCGTCAAAAGGCATTTACGAAAACTGTCGATCCGCGATTATCGCCGCAATCGAGCACGGGTATGCCATCGAAATTGATTTACAACTGTCCTTGGACGGTCGCGCGATGGTGTTTCACGATGACACGCTTGATCGCCTAACGGATAAGCGTGGCGATGTTTCTGATTATACTTCTGCCGAATTGTCACGAATTAAGGTGGGCAGCGGACAGGACGTAATAGAACCGCTTGAGGATATTTTGCATCTGATCGATGGACGTGTCCCACTGTTAATCGAGTTAAAAGATCAAAGCCGACAGCTTTCACAAACCGACGGTCGATTAGAGCAGGCAACGATTGAAGCGCTATCCCTGTATCAGGGCACGGTGGCGGTCATGAGTTTTAATCCCCACATGATCGCGACAATGGCGAAACTATCGTCTGACTTGCCCCTGGGATTGACGACGGGCAGCTTTATGGATCCCAGTTGGGGCATTGATGCAGAGCGTATTGCGCATTTATCCCAGATCACAGATTTTGATGCCGAGCGGTACAGTTTCGTTTCGCACTTTGCGCTGGAATTGACAGCACCTTGCATCCAAACGCTTAAGGAACAGGGAACTGCGATTTTCACCTGGACCATCCGTAGCCCAGAGGCCGAAGCCATTGCAATGCAGACTGTCGATAACATCACATTCGAAGGCTATTTGGCCGCGCATCCTTGAATTTTGAAGCCCAAAGATCACTTCATGATCATGGAAGGAAAGCAGATGAGCGATCGCGACATTTCGGTTGAAATCATTGGATCCCTTTCTGCGATCAAAGCTCAGGATTGGGATGCGTGCGCCGATCCTGATGCCACCTCTGACCGACCTCTTGATCCGTTTACAACCTACCGCTTTTTGCGCGCCCTTGAGGACAGCGGATCAGTGGGTGAAGGAACGGGATGGCAACCGCTCTATATGATTGCTCGTGATCAGGGTCGGATCATTGGAACAGCGCCGATGTATTTGAAATCCCATTCACAAGGCGAATATATTTTCGATCACAACTGGGCGCATGCCTATGAACGCGCGGGCGGGCGTTATTACCCGAAACTGCAAATTGCGGCCCCCTTTACCCCGGCAACGGGGCGGCGGTTTTTGACAAAATCAGAACACCACGAAACCGCCTATCGTGCGTTGATCGAAGGGGCGTGCCAGTTTGCGCAAAAGAACCAAATTTCATCCCTGCACGCGACATTCTGTACGCAGGATGAATATGAAATGGGTGGCAAATTCGGCCTTTTACAGCGCGAAACACAGCAATTTCATTGGTATAATCAGGGGTTCAACACCTTTGATGATTTCTTGGGCGCGCTTGCCTCGCGCAAACGCAAAAATATGCGCAAAGAACGCGCAACGGCCCAAGCCTTTGGTGGGCGCATTTTACAATTAACGGGTGAACAGATTGCGCCACATCATTGGGATGTCTTTTGGCAATTTTATCAGGACACGGGTGCACGCAAATGGGGTACACCCTATCTGAAGCGTGCATTTTTTGACGAAATCCAAGAAACGATGCGTGATGATTTGTTATTGGTTCTGGCAGAAAATGATGAAGGCCACGTCGCTGGCGCCCTGAATTTCATCGGACGTGATGCGCTTTACGGACGCTATTGGGGATGTATCGAGGATCACCCCTGCCTGCATTTTGAGTTATGCTACTATCAGGCCATCGATTTCGCGATTAAACACGGTCTTTCGCGGGTCGAGGCCGGCGCACAAGGCGAACACAAATTGGCGCGTGGATATATGCCATCCGCAACACATTCGCTACATTGGGTAAATGACCCAGGATTTGATCGTGCGGTCCGCGAATATTTGGTTGCCGAACGTGACGCCAACCAACAGGATATTGAAATTCTGACAAGCTATGGGCCGTTCCGTCGGAACACACCCGACGAAGCGGAATAACGCTAGATTTGTTCCAGTAACGCTTCACCGCCAGATAGATCACAGACACCTGTGCCAACCTCTGGTGCGTAAACCTGAACAACGCCATCAACGACATACATCGCAAATCGTTTTGCGCGGGCGATAAGGCCAACGGGCGGCGCAGTAAAATCCATGCCAATCGCCTTGGTAAAGGCGCTTTCCGCATCGGCCAACATTGTGATCCCTGCCTCGGTTGCACCTGTTGCTTCGCCCCATGCGTGCATGACGTGCGGATCATTCACAGAAATACAAATGATTTCGTCCACGCCCTTAGCTGCAAACGCATCTTTGGTTCGAATAAAACTTGGGACATGTGCGGATGAACACGTGGGTGTAAATGCACCTGGAACTGCAAAAATGATTACTTTCCGGCCCTTCATCTTGTCGGCCAATGAAACCGAATGGATCCCATCTGCGTCTTTCAACAAAAGAGTTGCATCGGGCAGGGTTACACCGGTGGAAATCTCCATGTTAATTGTCCTTTCGCAATTGCGTTTCGTAATGTGATTGCGATAGGTTTAGCGTGTTTAAAATTTTCGGCCATAGGAAAATCAAAATGTCGGGCACAATAATTATCGGCGCAGGCCAAGCAGGATCAGCGGCGGCTGCAAAACTGCGAAATTTAGGATATGAAGGTGACATCACGCTGATTGGCGCAGAAACAGCCCCACCCTATCAACGCCCGCCATTGTCCAAAAAATATATGCTGGGTGAAATGGAGTTAGAGCGTCTTTATTTGCGCCCGATTGATTTTTACGAAACAAACAACATTATCTTGCGGCTGGGCACCAAAGTTGATGCAATCGACACGACACAACGATCAATCTCGGTTCAGGGCGAAACGCTTTCTTACGATAACCTGATCCTGACAACTGGATCCTGGCCACGCAGATTGCCCGCAAAAATTGGTGGTGATTTGGAAGGTGTGTATTCCATGCGCGATCTAGCGGATGCCGATGCAATGGCAGACGAATTCCAAGAAGGCCGACGCACCCTGATTATTGGGGGTGGTTATATTGGGTTAGAGGCCGCAGCCGTTGCCACAAAAAAAGGTGTGAACGTCACCTTAGTGGAAATGGCAGACCGCATTTTGCAACGCGTTGCCGCCCCCCAAACCTCGGATTATTTTCGTGCGGCACACACGGCGCAGGGCGTCGACATTCGCGAAGGCGTTGGTTTGGATCACCTGATCGAATGCGATGGACGCGTGGGTGCCGCCAAACTTAGCGATGGCAGCAAAATCGAAATTGATTTTGCAATTGTTGGAGTTGGTATTTTACCCGCATCCGAATTGGCAGAGGCCGCAGGCATCACAGAAGAAAATGGCATCAAGGTTGATGAATTTGGTCGCACATCCGCGCCCAATGTCTATGCCGCAGGTGATTGCGCATCCTTCCCCTACAAGGGCGAACGGATCCGTCTTGAAAGCGTTCAAAATGCAATCGATCAGGCGGAAAATGTTGCCGCAAATATCATGGGCCAAGACGTTCCATATGTTCCAATGCCATGGTTCTGGTCAGATCAATACGACATCAAATTGCAGATCGCGGGACTAAATCGCGGATATGACGCCGTGTATGAACGCCGTGATGCAGACAGCGATGCGCAGTCATTTTGGTATTATCAGGGCGATACATTGTTGGCGGTTGATGCAATAAATGATTCACGCGCCTACATGGTTGGCAAGCGCCTGATTGAGATGGGGAAATCCCCCACCCCGCAAGAGGCAATGGATCCTGCAACCAATCTAAAAGCACTGCTGAAAAAGTGAGGATCATCGCAGGAGATTTTCGTGGTCGCGCCCTTGCCTCGGTCGGCAAGGGGGATCAGGCCGCGCATCTGCGCCCCACAACGGATCGTGTCCGCGAAAGCCTGTTTAACATCCTTGGATCAGGCCGATTTGATGACCCCATCACCGATGCACGTGTCCTAGATCTATTTGCAGGCACAGGCGCACTCGGGCTTGAGGCGATGTCGCGCGGTGCAGATCAGCTGTGCTGTGTTGAAATGGGCAGCAAATCCCTCAGCATCCTGCGAAAAAATATTGGAATTTGCGGTGTAACTGAACGCACGCAGTTGAAAAAAATGGATGCAACCCGCCTACCGAAATGCGATGCCGAACCCTATTCCCTTATCTTTCTGGATCCGCCATACAAAAAGGGATTAGGGGAAAAGGCACTGCAAAGTGCCGTGCGCCAAGGTTGGATCGTACCAGATTCCCTAATCATTTGGGAAGAAGGGTCGGAAGTTTCCCCTCCCGATGGGTTTAGTATTCTGGATCAACGCAAATTTGGCGACACGCAGGCCACGTTTTTGCGTTACGCCGAATAAGTTGGATGGAATTTGCCCGCAGGTGACAGGGTAAAGATTTCAAAACCATCTGCGGTCACACCAATTGAATGTTCAAATTGTGCCGATAAGGAGCGATCACGCGTCACCGCTGTCCAATCATCGGCCAGAATTTTGGTTTCTGGCCGACCCAAATTCACCATGGGTTCAATGGTGAAAAACATGCCCTCTTCCAACACAGGCCCAGTGCCTGCACGTCCGTAGTGCAACACATTTGGTGCGGCGTGAAACACCTTGCCCAAACCATGACCACAAAAATCACGCACAACCGACATGCGGTTTCCTTCGACATAGGATTGGATCGCTTGCCCAATATCACCAAAGGTTGCGCCGGGGCGGACCATTTCGATGCCTTTGAACAGTGCGTCATGGGTCACTTGGATCAAACGTTCAGATTTACGCGGCAGCTTACCCGCAACATACATCCGTGATGTATCCCCATACCAACCATCAACAATCACGGTCACATCAATGTTTAGGATGTCCCCATCCGTGATCTTTTTGTCACCTGGAATGCCATGACAGACAACGTGATTAACACTGATACAAGTGGCGTGCTGATACCCGCGATAGCCAATCGTGGCCGAAGTCACGCCATATTCTGCAATCTTTTGTTCGACGAAATTATCAATTGTGGCTGTGGTTTGCCCCGGCTCAATAACCTCGATCACATCATCCAAAATTTTAGCCGCGACTGCCCCCGCCTTACGCATACCTTCAAAATCTGAGGGCGAATAGATATCAATACCGTCTTTGGTTTTGCGGATACCGTTAAGTTTTGCCACGTTCGTGTCCGATCTGTCGATGTCTTGTGCTTACCTAGCGATCCGCTGAACGAAACGCAACTCTTGGGCCCAAGGTAATTCGGTTGGGGGTGATATCGGCGCGATAGGCGATCACTTCAACTCCAACGCGTTGTGCGGCGCCTAGTGCAGCGGCATAGGTCGGATCAATATCGGCGGCGATGGAAACCACATCACAATCGGTGCGGTTGACCAAATAAAACATCACCGCACGATGACCTTGTTCAACAACTTTTGAAAGTTCTTGCAAATGCTTGGTACCGCGCGCAGTAACGCTATCGGGAAACTCGGCATGACCCGTTGCACGCGATAGGGTGACGGATTTAACCTCGACAAATGTTTGTTGTCCTGACTGATCTGTCAGCAGAAAATCAATCCTACTTCCTTCGCCATATTTAACCTCTGGGCGGAAATCCAGATTTGCAAATTCTGAAATTGCATTGTTTCCCAGTGCCTCTTTAACGATGCGATTGGCCTGCGCCGTATCAACCAAAACCAGTGCGCCTGTGGTCAATTCCGCGATCCGCCATGCGAATTTCAGCTTTTTCTTAGGATCATCATTGGGTTCGACCCATGCAAGGGTCCCATCATCCAGTAGCCCCATCATCGATCCAGGATTTGCACAATGGGCTGTGACCTCGCGTGCGTCAGGCAACAAAACATCGCTTAGAAAACGTTTATACCTGCGGATCAGCTTTGCGCGGATTAAGGGTGATTGAAACTCCATCGAAACGGCCTATAGCTTGGTAAATGAATACGAAAGGAACGCTATATGACTAACCCGACTGCTGCAATGATCGTCATTGGGGATGAAATTCTATCGGGGCGGACGCGGGATGCGAATATGCATCACCTTGCAGGCGTTCTAACCGACCATGCGATTGATTTGAAAGAGGTCCGCGTGATTAGCGATGACCCCGCCGCAATCACGTCAGCTGTATCTGCGATGTCAGATGCCTATACATATGTGTTTACCTCTGGCGGGATTGGTCCAACGCATGACGATATAACCGCCGATTGTGTGGCGGCGGCCTTTGATGATCACATCGATGTACGCCCGGATGCGCGCAAACTGTTGGCGGATTACTATGCAGAAACGGGGCGCGAGTTGAACGACGCGCGACTTCGCATGGCGCGCATTCCAGACAGTGCAACCTTGATCGAGAATCCTGTGTCCATCGCACCGGGGTTTGTGGTGAAAAACGTCCATGTCATGGCAGGCGTCCCATCGGTTTTCAAAGCAATGGTTCAAAGTGTTTTACCCACGCTTACACGCGGCGCGCCCCTGATCAGTGAAACGCACCGTTGCATGCGCGGCGAAGGCGACATTGCGGCCCCCTTGGGTCAAATTGCAGATGAATTTCCAAACCTTTCTATCGGTTCATATCCCTTCCAACAGGATGGGGTTTATGGCACAAACATCGTTGTGCGGGGCACCGACCCTGCAGAGATTAAACGGGCCATAGAAAAGATAGCACATGCAGAAGCAAACTTGGGATGATTTCGGCGATATACTAATCGCGCTTGAAGAAACCTGGCCCGCCGTGGCCCGTCACACCATGGACCCGTGGACTATCCGCGATGGGCAGGGGGGCGGCAAACGCGTTTCAGCCGCGACACCAAATTCCTATTGGACGCAAGCAGACATCCAAGCGGCCGAAACGGCCATGCAAGATTTGGGGCAAACGCCCCTTTTCATGATCATTGATCAAGATCAGGATTTGGATCGCGCTCTGGCAGATGCAGGATACGACATTGTTGATCCCGTGAATATTTATTCCACCTCTGTTGAGACCCTGACAACTGAACGGCCACCCAAAGTGTCCATGTTTTCGGTTTGGCCACCGCTTGCAATTGAAATCGACATGTGGGCCGAAGGGGGCATTTCAGATGCGCGTTTCAATGTTATGAAACGTGTTCAGGGTCCAAAAACATCCATTTTGGCGCGATGGAATGATAACCCCGCGGGGGTTGGATTTGCAGCCGTTCATGGTAAGGATGCCTTTGTTCACGCTGTGGAAATACGCAGCACGCAACGCCAACAGGGTGTGGCCAGTTGGCTGATGAAACAAGCCGCCTTTTGGGCCGCAGAACAGGGGGCCAGTCGGCTGAACGTTGCCTGTACCAAGGCAAATGTGGCGGCTAACGCGCTTTATCGTTCCATCGGTATGAAAGTTGTGGGAGAGTACCATTATAGAATGAAAGGATAACGGATGAGCGAGAATGATCAGGTTACGGCCCTAAATTTGCCGCCCCTATCACCCCTTCCTGAAAAGACACAAAAATACTTTGATATCTGCCAAGAAAAATTAGGAATGGTTCCGAATGTGTTGGTTGCTCATGCGTTTAACATCGACAAATTGAATGCGTTTACAGCGCTTTATAATGAAACGATGTTGGCCGACAGCGGGCTAAGCAAGCTGGAGCGCGAAATGATCGCGGTCGTTGTGTCCTCTGTGAACAAATGCTTTTATTGTTTGACGGCGCATGGTCAGGCTGTGCGCGAATTGTCGGGCGATCCGATTTTGGGTGAAATGTTGGTCATGAATTACCGCGTTGCGGACCTAAGTGCGCGGCAACGCGCAATGTTGGATTTTGCCGAAAAAATCACAATTGAAAGCCACCGCATCGAAGAAAGTGATCGTGCTGACCTGCGGTCAGTTGGATTTAGTGATCAGGACATTTGGGACATCGCGAATGTCGCGGCCTTTTTCAACATGTCAAACCGCGTGGCCAGTGCCATAGATATGCGCCCAAATGACGCCTATCATGCACAAAGCCGTTAGATCACTTTCCATAGTATTGGCGCTGACCCTAAGCCATCCAGTATTCGCGGGGCTGGATGTCCCTTATCCCAGTGGTGTTGAGCGCTTGTTCACAGAGCAAACGGAAAACGGAACACTTCGCGCTCCAGTTGCACCATGGTCGCCACAATCCAGCGTTCCGCATGAAAAGCGCAGCGGCACAGTTACGGTTTCAACGTTTGAGTTACGCGGGACATCCATCACACCTGAACAAGTTGCGGCACCCATTCGTCAGGCGTTGCGGGATGCAGAATTTCAAATCACATTGGACTGTATGTCAAACGAATGCGGCGGATTTGATTATCGGGTGAATACACCCATCATTTCGCCCCCAAATATGTATGTGAATCTGAGGGATTTTCTGTCTATGACAGGCACCAAGGGGTCAGATCAGATTATCAACATCCTGATTTCCAGGATTGGCGAGCGGGTCTATATCCAAGAACGCCGTGTTGACCCCGCAGCGGACGCGCCTGTGACGACCTCGCAAATCACAACCATCGCCCGACCGAAAATTGCAACAAACATGATCGATCAATTCATCCAAACGGGCGCTATCACACTTGACGGGTTGGATTTCACCAGTGGCTCCACAAATTTGGGGGAAGGACCATTTTCAATCCTGTCCGAATTGGCGGACTATCTGCGCCAACATCCAAATACAAAAATTGTCTTGGTCGGTCACAGCGATGCGGTTGGCGGGTTAGAGGGGAATATCGCCATTTCAAAACAACGCGCCGAAGCGGTACGTCAGCGTTTAATTTCAAAATACGGCATTCAAAAATCGCGCATCACAGCCCAAGGAATTGCGTATTTGTCCCCGCGGGCCAGCAATCAAACACCAGAAGGACGTGAACAAAACCGCCGCGTGGAAGCGGTGGTTTTGCAATAAATCACCAGTGATCTGGCCCTTTGCGTGCAAAGGTCTGTGCGAAATAATCAATAAATGCATAGAGCCAAAATCAGTTGCAACCGACACACGTAGCATCCCAGTCGGTGCCGATTACATTGAACTGACCAAAGCATCTGCCTCGCCCGCGTTGTTCAGCACACGGCGTGCACGATCATACTAGGCAAGGCCGATTTCAGTTGGACTAACACGGCGCGTTGTACGATTTAGCAATCGCGCACCAAGTCGTGTTTCAAGACTGGAAATATGTTTCGAAACGGCAGATTTTGAAATCCCCATTTTGCGCGCGGCATCTGTAAAACCACCTTGGTCTACCACGGTGGCAAAGGCTTCCATTTCTGTCAAACGGTCCATATTTTCCTCACTTCTTGTTCTGCCTTTGTTGCCCCAAACTTGGGCAAGACTGGGGCAGAGGCAGGACAAGATAGAGGTATTTACAAGAAACCTTAAAGGCTAAGCGCCAACCGCACCCCCTGATCAATCGCGCGTTTGGCATCCAATTCTGCCGCCACATCCGCACCACCAATCACATGCGGTTCGATGCCGTTGGCAATTAAATCATCCGCAAGGCTGCGTTCGCTTAGCTGACCTGCGCAGAGCACAATCGTATCTGCGAGAATGACACTTGGATTTTCGCGCGCTTCGCCATGGGAAATGCGCAACCCTTCGTCGGTGATCTCTTCGTAATTTACACCACCGATCATTTTGACGCCTTTCATTTTCAACGTCGAACGGTGAATCCAACCCGTTGTTTTTCCAAGACGTTTTCCCGGACGCTCGGCCTTGCGCTGTAGCAGGGTCACATTGCGAGCAGGTGCGGCAGGTTGCGGGCCCTCGGCCAATAATCCACCACGGATTTCCTCGGGATCCCCAACCCCCCATTCCTTCAACCAGTGGGTCAAATCGGGGGTTTCAGGTGTCGCCGCGTTTGAATGAACAAGGAATTCACTGACATCAAACCCAATGCCGCCTGCCCCAATCACAACCACGTTGTCACCTGCTGTGACACGACCCTGTAGGATATCAATGTAACCGCAGACCTTGTCGCTATCTTGTCCGGGGATTTCAGGATCACGCGAGGTTACACCAGTTGCCACAACCACCGCATCAAACCCCGTCAAATCGCCAGCGGATACGCGCTGTCCCAATTGGATTTTCACCCCTGTTTCCGCGATCATGGTTTCAAACCAATCCACCAGGCCCCAAAATTCTTCCTTACCAGGAACCTGTTTGGCCATGTTCAATTGCCCCCCAATCTTATCCGCCTGATCGAACAAGGTGACGTCATGACCGACTTGGGCGGCTGTCATCGCGGTGGCCAAACCAGCAGGGCCCGCCCCAATAACCGCCACACGTTTTGCGGCATCGGTTTTTGTCATGGGCAGTTCGGTTTCATAACAGGCGCGTGGGTTCACAAGACACGAACTGATTTTTCCGCCGAATGTATGATCCAAGCACGCTTGGTTACATGCGATGCAGGGCGTGATGGTATTGCCCTGCCCCGCGGCCGCCTTGGCCACGAAATGGGGATCGGCCAGAAAGGGGCGTGCCATGCTGACCATATCCGCGCATCCATCTGCCAATACCTCTTCGGCAACTTCGGGTGTGTTGATGCGGTTTGATGTGATGACGGGAATGGACACCTTACCCATCAATTTTTTCGTCACCCAAGCGAAAGCCGCGCGTGGAACGGATGTTGCGATTGTTGGAATGCGCGCCTCATGCCAACCGATCCCTGTGTTGATGATCGTTGCGCCCGCGGCCTCAATCGCCTGGGCCAATTGCACAACCTCTTCATGGGTTGATCCATTGGGGACCAAATCAATCATCGAAAGGCGATAAATAATGATGAAATCCGTGCCAATCGCCGCACGCGCACGCCGCACAATTTCAACAGGCAATCGCATTCGGTTTTCGTACGAACCACCCCAACGGACGTTTCCTTCCGGATTGAATCTGGAGAGATGGTGGGCTTTCTCGGTGCCAACGGCGCCGGCAAAACCACCACCTTGAAGATGCTCTGCGGCTTGATCCACCCCAGCGCCGGT
>OCRG01000080.1_pt1 | contig 14771 bp, 14 predicted proteins | sample 1535071 | NCBI WGS metagenome assembly OCRG01 (sample SAMEA3275605, study PRJEB22092) | marine metagenome | biome: ENVO:00000447; feature: ENVO:00002042; material: seawater | collected 2014-06-22T16:30:00+00 | depth 0 m
AAGTGGTTGCTTACAAGAAATGTTTTTTACTCAGATAGCTGAAATGACTCTTCTAAGATTTATGGCTAATTAACTATTGCTACTAGGGACTGACCTACCTATACTCCGCCCCCCAAATTTATGACTGTTTATCTAAGGCGCCCAGTATGAAGCGTACATTTCAACCCAGCGTTCTCAAGCGCAAGCGCAGCCACGGTTTTCGCGCACGCATGGCCACTAAAAATGGTCGCAAGGTTTTGGCGCGTCGTCGCGCACGCGGACGTCTTCGCCTGTCTGCATAAAGTTTGATGGGCGCCCTGCCCATGAACTTCTCATTCCAAAAACACCAGAGGCTCCTCGACAAACACGCTTTTAGTGCTGTGTTTAATGGCACCCCAACGAAAGCGGGTGGCGCTTCCGGTCTGGTGCTCACCACGCCATCGAACCACGCGCAATCACGGCTTGGCATCATCGTTGCCAAGAAAAACGTTCGACGTGCAAATCAGCGAAATCGAATCAAACGCGTTGTCCGAGAATATTTCCGACTGAACCCCCTGCCCGCATCAACCGATGTGATTTTCCTTGCGCGGTACGGGGTTGCCGACAAGACCAATGCAGAGTTACGAGCTGATCTAGCCCTAATTTGGAAAAAGCTGTCGAAGAAACTGGCGCTTCCAAAATGATGACCCCTATCAACAGTCTTTTAGGGTCGCTAATCGTCGCGCCAATCAAGGTCTACCAATTATGCGTCAGTCCCTTCATCGGGAGTCGTTGCCGCTTTTACCCTAGCTGTTCGTCATATGCTGTCGAGGCCATTAGCTCGCATGGGCCCGGTAAAGGTAGCATTCTTAGCATAAAACGTATTTCCCGCTGTCATCCATGGAGCGACGGCGGTTATGATCCTGTTCCAAGCCTTACTGACCAGCCAAGCCGAAACGACTAACACACCGAGGATTTAATGGACCCCGTACGCTTACTACTCATCAGTTCGACTGCTGTTCTTTCGCTGATGCTACTGATCGAATGGAATCAATATTCGGATGACTACAACAAAGATCAGGCTGAGCGTTATGCGGCTGAAGTATCGAAAGCGCCGTTAACATCGCCGACCAATAATATACAGAGTGTTGAAACACCCTCGATTCAAATGGGTTCAGATATTCCCACCTTGTCGGCTGATTCAACACCCGTTCCTTCCCAAGTCGACAAGGCCGGCCTAGTCTATCTCGATACAGACACACTCAACGTCGCAATCAGCACGGATGGCGGTGATGTTGTCGATGCATCGTTACCCAGATTTCCCGTGCGATTAGATACGCCGGACCAACCGTTTCTTTTGCTCGAATCAAGCGCTTTCCGAACTTACGTCGCTCAAAGCGGATTGATTGGCCCCGATGGAATTGATGCGAGCGGCCAACGTGCTCAGTACTTATCACTAGGCACTACACTTAATAGCGATAACAGTAAAACACTCACGCTGGCCTGGGCGGGAAACCGCAACGACGCCCTACAAGTGCTTAAAAGCTACACTGCAGCAGACGATCGATACTTCATTGATGTCAAATATACCGTCACCAACGCGGGATCAACCCCTGCGTCAATGACCCCATTTGCTCAGTTAAAGCGAGATAACACCGAAGCGCCCGACGCCAATGTGGGATTCGGCGTAAGTCCTTACTTGGGAGCAGCTCTCACACAACCAGAGGAACGCTACACAAAACTCTCTTTCTCGGATCTAGCCGACGAACCGTTTGCAAAAAAGTTGCCTGCCGGTTGGGTGGCTATTCTCCAACACTACTTCGTGTCGGCTTGGATCCCGGCTCAAAATCAATCCCACGACTTCTTTGCAAGCCAACTCTCCAGCGGCGACAACGTCATCGGCTTTAAGAATCCATCAATCACCGTTCAACCCGGTGAAACTGCCACGATTTCGCAGCGACTTTATGTAGGACCAAAGGATCAAGTTGCACTCGCCGACATTGCTGAGAACCTTGATCTCGTCATCGACTACGGCTGGCTGTGGTGGTTAGCACAACCATTATTTTGGCTGCTTACTGTTATCCAAAGCTTTGTCGTGAATTGGGGGCTCGCCATCATCATTCTTACAATCGTTGTAAAACTCGCTTTCTTCAGATTGTCAGCCGCAAGCTACAAGTCAATGGCAAAGATGCGCACGGTACAGCCAAAAATCCAAAGCATTAGAGACCAATACGCGGACGACAAAAATAAGCAACAGCAAGCAATGATGGAGCTCTGGAAAAAAGAAAAAATCAACCCTATGGGCGGGTGCTTGCCCATGCTCATTCAAATGCCGGTATTCATTGCCCTGTATTGGGTGCTACTCGAGTCTGTGGAATTGAGACACGCACCGTTTATTCTTTGGATAGACGATCTTTCAGCAATGGACCCTTATTTCGTCCTTCCCATTCTTATGGGAATCAGTATGTACCTTATGCAGCGTCTCAACCCTGCGCCACCTGATCCAATGCAGGCAAAAATCATGCAGTACATGCCGATTGCATTTACTTTCCTGATGATGTGGTTCCCAGCAGGATTGGTTCTTTACTGGCTCTGCAATAATTTACTGTCCTTCGCTCAACAATATGTTGTGACGCGACAGATCGAGCAAGCAGCCCGATAGGGTTGCAATGAAATTCTCTTAGAGTTTCGCACACTTGACAGGATTAGAGAGTGACACGATTGCTGCCATTGCCACCGCAAGGGGCAATGGTCCCGTGGGCATCATTCGCTTAAGCGGACCACAGGCACTAACGATAGCGCAAACAATCACAAGTGCCGAATTGAACGCACGATTTGCGCATTACGCGTCGTTTACCGATTCGACGGGTTCAACACTAGATACAGGCCTTGCCCTTTACTTTCCTGGGCCTAATTCCTTCACTGGTGAGGATGTTGTGGAACTCCAAGGACACGGTGGGCACATCGTTCTACAAACAGTTTTACATCGATGCCTCGACCTAGGTGCCAGAAGTGCCAGACCGGGCGAATTTTCCGAACGTGCATTTCTGAACGGCAAAATTGATCTATTGCAAGCAGAGGCCATCGCAGATCTCATTTCTGCTGAAAGCGAAACTGCTGCAAAGCTTGCTAGCACATCGCTCACCGGTGCATTTTCCGGTTACGTAAACACCCTTGCTGAGCAACTTAACGAGTTACGCGCACTCACCGAAGCCTCAATCGACTTTCCCGATGAAGATATTGATGTCCTAGAGCGTCATTCAGTCATCAAGCGACTCGAGGATTGTCGCGAGACTTTATCGGCACTTTTGGATGACGTAGCAAAGTCTCAGCGTAAAACTCAGACTTACACAGCGGTTCTGTACGGAGCGCCAAATGCCGGGAAAAGTAGCCTCTTGAACGCCCTGGCTCATGATGATGTTGCGATCGTAACCCCTTTACCCGGAACCACTCGCGACACATTGAAACAGCAAGTCACTATCGGTGAACTAACGCTTGAAATCATCGATACAGCTGGTATCAGAGAAACGCACGACGTGATCGAACAGGAAGGCGTTAAGCGCGCAAGGGACAGTGCGGCCACTGCCGACCTTATAATCCATGTCATTGATGATGCCGACAAGCCGGCTGACAACAATGAATGTGATGATCAAACGAGCAGTAACTTAACGCTCAAAGTTCACAACAAGATAGATCAATCTGGCAGAACAGCGGGCGTTAGTGTCTCAAACGATAACCTAATCGAAGTGGCTATCAGTGCAACAACGGGTGAGGGGTTATCAACGTTGAAGACAACCATCGAGGAACTGTTACTCGGCGAGGGCCATCAAAATAGCCAGTTTAGCGTCAGACAACGACACGTTGAGGCACTTTCAGATGCTATTGAGAAACTCGGTGATGCTTTGAGCGCTTTCAGCGTTCACAACGCAGCCGAATTACTGTCAGAGGACCTTAAACTCGTCCAAGCCTCGATAGACTCCCTCACTGGAAAAGTATCGAGTGATGATATTCTCGGACAAATTTTCAGCTCGTTTTGTATCGGCAAATAATTAACTGCTAACAACTTTCCCCCACGTTATTCAAGTCTTGGGTGGATTCGCTGTGAATAAAGCATTTTGTTGATAACGCTGTGAAGAACAAGGCAAACAAGGCTGTGAATGAACCTGTGCGTATTTCGAAGTCTACAAACGGTAACGACAGAGATCAGATTTATCCAATGGTCATCACAGGCTTTTTCGTGAGAAATACGTTGCTTGTTAGCCCACTTGTACAAGCGTCATAACCGCGCCCGCCAAGTACTTCAGCGAGTTATGCACACAAAATCATCCCTCTAATAACTACAACAACAAAGAATCTTCTTTTTTAAAAAATATATATATTTTGTTCATAGTTTCTTAAGCGTAGAACGGAGAACCCACTACCCTGCCTCTTGCACTAGAACGCTCGCTTAAGCATCTGACATATCTGCAGCTTCTGATAACCCAATCACTTGTCGTCAAATGGTTAATAAAATGCTCAATCCCTCAGGGCCTTGAGCGGCAACGGGGGGCACAGGCGTGCAGTTTTCTGTTAACCCATCACCTCCAAAATTCTTAAATCCAATTTCTTGAACAAGCACTTTCTTGGGTTGCGTGATGGCGCGCCTTATTGTCAAAGCCAAATTTAACCAATGACACTGATCTTAAGTTAAAGTGAAAATATCCGTATACTCGCGCGCCCCATTGGAGGCGATAAAAAGTGACTACCGCTAATCGAACTTATGACGTCGTTGTTGTCGGCGGCGGACATGCTGGTACTGAAGCTGCTCTCGCTTCGGCTCGTGCCGGATCGCGCACACTTCTTATCACGCATTCCATAGACACCTTGGGGCAAATGTCTTGTAACCCAGCGATTGGTGGCATTGGCAAATCACACCTTGTTCGAGAAATTGATGCCTTGGGCGGAGCAATGGCGCGAGCAACAGATCACGCCGGCATTCAGTTTCGGGTTCTCAATGCGAGAAAAGGCCCGGCTGTTCGCGCAACACGTGCTCAGGCGGATCGTGTGCTTTATCGAAATGCCATACGCCAGATATTGTTTGCAGAGAAAAACTTGACGATTTTTCAGGACGCTGTGGATGATATTGAGTTAGAAGGTGTATCGGTAACCGGCGTTCGGACTTCGACAGGTATTCGATTTCAAACGAAAGCGTGTGTTTTGACGGCGGGGACGTTTTTAAACGGCAAGATTCATATTGGTCTTGAGAACCAGACAGGTGGCCGTATGGGTGACCCAGCGGTCACTACGTTGGCCGATCGTTTACGCGAGCTCTGCCCAAGAACAGGTCGTTTAAAGACAGGAACACCGCCTAGAATCGACGGTAACAGTGTCGATTATTCTGGATTGCAAGAGCAGTGGGGTGACGAGCCAAGACCTGTCATGTCACAACTCGGTTCGATTGATGAGCACCCAGAGCAAGTGTGTTGTTGGATTACAAAAACCAATGAAGCTACGCATGACATCATTCGCAGCGGTTTAGATCGCTCGCCCATGTTCAGTGGTGTTATCGAGGGCACAGGTCCCCGGTACTGTCCGAGTATCGAAGATAAAATCCACCGCTTTGCTGATAAGAACTCCCATCAAATCTTTTTAGAACCAGAGGGCCTTACAACCACTGAGTTGTATCCCAATGGTATATCAACGTCACTACCCTACGATATTCAGGATGCCATGGTGCGGTCTATTCCAGGCCTTGAGAACGCACACATAACACGTCCTGGTTACGCGATTGAATACGATTATTTTGATCCGAGGGACTTACAACACGATCTTCAGACGCGCCAGATTTCCGGTCTGTTTTTCGCGGGTCAAATCAACGGAACAACAGGTTACGAAGAAGCAGGTGCACAGGGTTTATTGGCCGGGTTAAATGCTTCTCGATTCACCCGCGAGCTTGTGTCATGGGAGCCGCGAAGAGATGAGGCATACATTGGTGTGTTGGTCGATGACTTGGTTACCTTAGGGACCTTGGAGCCTTATCGCATGTTTACATCGCGCGCAGAGTACCGTCTGCAACTGCGAGAGGATAATGCAGATGAGCGTCTGACAGAGTTAGGTCGCAACTTGGCCTTAGTGACCGATGAACACTGGGCACGGTACGAAGCAAAGCGTGCGTTAATAAGCGAGGAGTTAGATCGCCTCGATACAACCTTTATCCATCCGAACACAGAGCAGGCAGATTCGCTTAATACCAAGCTAACCTCTCCTCTCACGAGAGAGTATTCGATGGCGGATTTAGTTCGTCGGCCAGAGCTCCGTTATTCGGATGTGGCTAGTCTCAAAGGAGAGGCTGTCTCTGATTCAGCGACAGCTGATCACATCGAAACGCGCGTGAAGTACGCGGGTTACATCGCTCGGCAGCAAGACGAAATCAACCGATTAAAGCGCCATGAAAACACGGTAATACCTGAAGGCTTTGATTTCACGCAAGTCAGTGGTTTGTCGAATGAAATATGTCAAAAGCTCGTCGACCATCAACCTGAAAACCTGGCGCGCGCAGGTAGAATTCAGGGCGTTACACCCTCTGCTCTATCACTGTTGTTGGTCTACTTAAAAAGAGAATCTCAGCTTCCCAAAGTCGCCAACGCAAGTAATGGCTAGTGTCGCGACAGGTGTGTTGACCGAAGGACTCTCTTTGCTTGGCGTCGAGTCGGGTCGCGAAGAGCCTCTTCGCGAGTACTTGGCGTTACTCAGAAAGTGGAATAAACCGTTCAATCTGACCGCCGTAAGATCAGAGCAAGATATGGTGGTAAAGCACCTACTGGATAGTCTCGCTGTCGCGCCTTACCTTTCCGAAGTTAAACATATTTGTGATGTTGGTACGGGTGCTGGTTTGCCGGGAATACCGCTTGCAATTTATTTTCCAGACACGCAGTTTGTGCTGTTAGACAGTAACGGCAAAAAAACGCGTTTTCTGGAGCAAGTGAGGAGTCGCTTAAGTCTTAGCAATGTTGAGATTGTTCAAGACCGTGTAGAGAACTTCCAGCCACACGATCTTTTTGATGGGGTGATATCACGTGCCTTTGCGGAGTTGAACCGCATGTGTCGAGTAACACATCATCTATTGGCCGAGGATGGTCGTTGGTTTGCGATGAAATCGCAAACAGCTGAGAGTGAAATAGCGGTATTGGATTCCAAGTTCACTGTGCAACAGCGGGTCAATTTAAATGTGCCGTTTCTAAGTGATGCAAGGATGCTTGCGATCGTCAAACAGGCCGAGAGCGCAGAATGAAAATAATAGCGATAGCGAATCAAAAAGGTGGTGTGGGGAAAACCACTACCAGCGTTAACTTAGCTGCATCACTTGCACAGATGGGCAAGCGCGTGTTGTTGGTCGATATGGACCCTCAGGGAAACGCGACCATGTCCTCGGGGATCGAAAAAAATAACGTAGAATTTTCAATTCTTGATTTATTACTTGAGGAGGGGGACCTTGAAAGCTGCGCTGTGCCCTCGCCAACGGGTGGCTTTGACGTCATTCCCGCCAACGGTGACTTAACGGCTGCAGAAGTAGAGTTAATCGATGTTGATGGAAAGGAGAAGCGGTTAAAACACGGTCTATCAGATGGACAACATCGCTACGATTTTGTGCTCATTGACTGCCCTCCGTCTCTCAATATGTTGACGGTTAATGCCATGGTAGCGTGCGACTCTATTCTGATAACGATGCAGTGCGAATATTTCGCATTAGAGGGTTTGTCAGCGCTTCTCAATACCATTCGGAGAATCAATGAGACCGTGAATCCTGACCTCGAAATCGAGGGTATTTTGCGAACTATGTATGATCCAAGAAACTCTCTAACAACCGAAGTCTCAGAGCAACTTTTTGGTCATTTTGGTAATTTGGTATACCGGACAGTCATTCCTCGCAATGTGCGCTTGGCCGAGGCTCCGAGCCATGGCGAACCCGGTATCATTTACGATCGATATTCGCGCGGTGCTAGGGCCTACATGGCGTTAGCCGAGGAATTTTCGCGCCGACAATAAGGCGCTGTTAAGGTATTCGTATGACAACGAAGAAAAGAAAATTAAACCGCGGGCTCGATGCCTTGTTAGGCACAGAACTGACCAAGCAAAAGCTTGATAACGATGGAACTGCGTCAACGGCTACCCAAACAGATGGTGAGTTGAGACAAATTCGCCTAGAAAAATTACAGCGGGGTAAATACCAGCCACGCATTGAGTTCGATGAAGAAGCGCTAAATGAGTTAGCTGAAAGTATCAAAGCGCAAGGTGTTATGCAGCCCATTGTTGTTCGAACTCTATCGGGCGATCGTTTTGAAATCGTCGCGGGTGAACGTCGTTGGCGAGCAAGTCAAATAGCAGGACTAGAGAGTATCCCGGCGTTAGTGAGAGACATCAGCGATGAAACCGCTATTGCTATGGCGCTTATTGAAAATATTCAGCGCGAAAACCTAAACCCCATGGAAGAAGCTCGAGCCCTTAAGCGACTTCAGAGCGAGTTCGATCTTAGTCAACAGGAGGTGGCAAACGCCGTTGGTAAATCTCGATCGGTTATTGCAAACCTTCTTAGGTTATTGTCATTAGAGTCGGGTGCGGCCGATTTGTTGGAATCGCGACAAATAGACGCAGGTCATGCAAAGGTCCTACTTGCGCTCGAAGGTAGTCAACAAATTATGGCGGCGCGAAAAGTGGCCGATGCAAAGCTATCTGTGCGGCAAACCGAAGCGCTTGTAAAAGCTCTGTTAAACCCGAGTGTTTCTGAGTATGCGGCCAAATCTGACCCCGATATTGATCGGCTTGAACGCAAGCTATCAGAGCAATTTGGCACAAAAGTGAGTATTGAAAATAAAAATGGACGTGGACGGCTCATCATTCAATACAGCAACTTGGACGTTTTAGACGGAATTCTTGGCCGTATCCAATAAAATTGGCATTTTACTTTGTTGATGCCCTTTCTCAATTCGAATAGACTTGCGCGCGCTTGAGAACCCTTAACTCTGGGAGTGCCTGGCGGTGGAGTACACGCGGAAAAAGCTGGCTCATCACCTGATACGTGCGCTGTCCCAAACGAGCGTAGTGATTGTGGTTCTCGCAATCAGTACATGGGTGTTATGGAGCCTCAATGCTGCGATCGCACTTTGTGCGGGAGCGGCTATTATTGCGGGCCCTCAAATTTGGCTAGCCATGAGTATGTTTAGCCGTTTCGGTGCGCAAGCGCCGACGCTACTGGGAATAGCGAAATTTAGTCTCAGTGCATTGTTGTTTGGGGTTTGGTTCGCCAGAGCCCAAGACCCGCAGCCCGGGCCTTTGTTTTTGGGTGCGATTGTAGTGTTAGTGTGCAGTCCGGTTTTCTATTACCTGGCTGCAAAAGATGAGAATTGATTTGAAATTTAAGAAACACGTACACAAAGCGTGTTTTTGAACGGGGCAGCGTTTCATGGCAGCAGCTGGTCAAGAGCAGACAGTTTCAGACTATATCGTTCACCACCTCACAAACCTTACTTACGGTAAGTTGCCTGAGGGCTTTGAGCGTTACGATGGTCAAACTGTCGGTACAGGCGGTGAATGGACATTTGCACATGGCGCGGATGAGATTGCCGCTATGGGCTTCAACGCACTTCACGTTGATTCGCTCGCATGGTCGATCGGTTTGGGCATTATTTTTTGTGCACTTTTTCGTTGGGTAGCGGTCCGCGCTTCTTCCACGACGCCATCAGGACTGGTTAATTTCATCGAAATGATCGTCGAGTTTATCGATAACCAGGTCAAAGACACATTCCACGGTAAGAACAAGTTAATCGCACCTTTGTCGCTTACCATTTTTGTTTGGGTCTTCCTTATGAACTTGATGGACTTGATCCCCGTTGATTTGGTGCCTGAAGCGTTAATGCTTGCTGGCGTTGAATATCAGAAGATCGTTCCGTCGACAGATCCGAACATCACCATGGGCATGGCCATTGGTGTTTTCATTTTGATGCTTTTCTACTCGATCAAAGTGAAGGGCTTCGGCTTTGTTCGTGAACTGACCATGAATCCATTTAATCACCCAGCGTTTATTCCAGTGAATCTCTTTATGGAGGTTGTTGGTTTACTCGCGAAACCCTTCTCGCTTGGCCTTCGATTGTTCGGCAACATGTACGCAGGCGAGATGATCTTTATTCTTATTGCAGCACTCTTTGGTGCTGGCATTGTGTGGATGTTACCCGCCGCTCTGCTTCAGTTGGGTTGGGCTATATTCCACATTCTCGTGATTACGCTACAGGCGTTTATCTTCATGGTTCTTACCATCGTGTACCTCAGCATGGCGCACGAGGACCACTAATTTCTGACCTTCCATACTAAGACTCAATAGGAGACAACAATGGAAATGATCTACATCGCAGCTGCGATTATGATGGGCTTGGGCGGCATGGGTGCTGCTATCGGCGTAGGTATTTTGGGCGGCAAGCTCATCGAAGGTTCAGCGCGTCAGCCTGAACTTGCTTCACGTCTACAAGGTACTTTCTTCCTAGGCGCGGGCCTGGTTGATGCGATCCCTATTATTGGTGTTGGTATCGCTATGTACCTCATCTTTGTGGTTGCAGGCTAAAAAACCTTTTTTCCTCGCCGGCTTCGCCGGCGTGTGTGAAACCCACAGGAGAAAACTGTGAACATTAATCTGACCATCATCGGACAGATGATTGCCTTCCTAGTGTTCGTCGCGTTTTGTATGCGTTACGTCTGGCCACCTATTTTGGCTGCTATGGAAGAGCGACAGCAAAAAATCGCTGACGGCCTTGCCGCTGCAGATCGCGCTAGTCACGATCTTGAGTTGGCACAGAAAGAAGCGGTAGATCGCTTGTCCGAAGCCAAGAAAGAAGCGGCCGCTATTGTTGATGCTGCTAACAAGCGTGCAGCAACGGTTGTTGACGACGCGAAAGCCGCTGCTGTTGCAGAGGCTGACCGCGTTAAAGAGCTCGCTTCAGCTGAAGTCGAGCGAGAGAAGGCTCAAGCAAAAGAGCAGCTTTTGTCGCAGGTGAGTACGCTTGCGATTGCTGGTGCAGAAAAAGTGCTGGGCGCTGAGATTGACGCTGATAAGCACGCTGCACTTTTAGAGCAGCTAGTTAAGGAGCAGTAAACGTGATCGAGCCAACAACATTGGCAAGACCTTACGCTCGAGCTGCTTTTCAGTACGCCGTCGATAACGGTGCCGTTGATTCATGGCACGGCGCCTTGGAGACCCTGGCGGCCGTTGTGGCTGATTCAACAGTCGCTGAAGTCTTGGATGATCCTGCAAGTACTGCGACACAGCGTGCAGATACTGTGTCGGCAGTTTTGGGTGACGACATTCCCGCTGGTGTTGCTCAATTTGTGGCGGTGATGGCCGAAAATCACCGACTGATGTTAGCTGCGGAAGTGGCGGTACTTTTTGCGGAACTTAAATCCGCACTCGACGCTGCCGCTACCGTAACCGTCACGAGCGCATTTGATGTTCCAGGCGCAACGCTTGAGCAGTTGTCAGCAACTCTGACAACGAAGCTAGGAAAAACGGTCGATATGACTGTAGAAACAGATCCCTCTCTCATTGGGGGAGCCATTATTAGAGCTGGCGATATGGTTATCGATGGCTCAGTTCGTGGGCGCTTGCATAAGCTAGCGACCACGTTGAAATCTTGACAGAGGAACCGGTCATGCAACAACTGAACCCGTCAGAAATCAGTGACATCATCAAGCAGCGTATTTCGCAGCTGGATGTTGCGTCACAAGCGACAAACGAAGGCACTATCGTCTCGGTAACGGACGGTATCATCCGAATTCACGGCCTTACTGAAGTTCAGTACGGTGAGATGATTGAGTTCGAGGGCAATGTATTTGGTCTTGCACTCAACCTTGAACGCGACTCTGTGGGCGCGGTGGTTCTTGGTGACTACAAGCAGCTTGCTGAGGGTCAAACCTGCCGTTGTACAGGGCGAATTCTCGAAGTACCCGTTGGTCCTGAGCTTCAGGGCCGCGTTGTCGATGCGTTGGGTAACCCAATCGATGGCAAGGGTGCGATTGAAGCAACCATGACGGATGCGATCGAGAAAATTGCTCCCGGCGTTATCGCACGTCAGTCGGTTGATCAGCCAGTTCAGATTGGTTTGAAAGCCATTGACGCGATGGTCCCAATCGGTCGGGGTCAGCGTGAGTTGATCATTGGTGACCGCCAGGTTGGCAAAACAGCGATTGCAGTTGATGCAATCATCAACCAGAAAGGCACAGGCATTAAGTGTATTTATGTCGCGGTTGGACAGAAGGCTTCTTCGGTTGCTTCGGTTGTGCGAAAGCTCGAAGAGCACGGTGCAATGGACCACACTATCGTTGTAGCAGCTAACGCTTCCGACCCTGCTGCCATGCAGTTCCTTGCACCATTTGCGGGCTGTACGATGGGCGAGTATTACCGTGATCGCGGTGAGGATGCGCTCATTATTTATGACGATTTGTCAAAGCAAGCGGTTGCTTATCGACAGATTTCACTACTTTTGCGTCGTCCACCCGGCCGTGAAGCTTACCCTGGTGATGTTTTCTACTTGCACTCGCGTCTTCTTGAGCGTGCTGCTCGCGTAAACGCAGACTACGTAGAAGCGTTTACCAACGGCGAAGTCAAGGGACAAACAGGCTCATTGACAGCATTGCCTGTTATTGAAACGCAGGCTGGCGACGTTTCTGCGTTCGTACCGACAAACGTCATTTCGATTACTGACGGTCAGATCTTCCTTGAAGCAGATATGTTTAACGCGGGCATTCGCCCTGCGATGAACGCAGGTATTTCAGTATCTCGTGTAGGCGGTGCAGCGCAAACGAAGATCATCAAAAAGCTCTCTGGTGGTATTCGAACAGCATTGGCTCAGTACCGCGAGCTGGCGGCCTTCTCACAGTTTGCTTCTGATCTTGACGACGCAACCAAGGCGCAGCTTGAGCACGGTGAGCGCGTGACAGAACTCATGAAGCAGAAGCAGTATGCACCGCAGTCTGTTGCTGAAATGGGTGTGCTTTTGTACGCGGCGAACGAAGGTTACCTGAAGGCAGTAGAAGTCGAGAAGGTTGCTGATTTTGAAGCTGCATTGTTGTCTTACATGCACGCCGAGCATGGTGCGCTGATGCAGGAAATTGCTAATGACGGTAACTGGAATGACGACCGCGAAGCGGCGTTTAAATCTGGTTTAGATGCCTTCGTTTCAACTCAGACTTGGTAAGTAGCCATGGCAGCTGGTAAGGAAATTCGTACTAAGATCTCGAGTATTCAAAGTACTCAGAAGATCACGAGTGCGATGGAAATGGTCGCCGCAAGTAAAATGCGCCGCGCGCAGGACCGCATGGAAGTGGGCAAGCCTTACGCTCGCCGCATGCGTGCTGTCATCGGGCATATTGCGAACGCGTCAGCAGAGTATCGCCACGCTTACATGCAACAGCGTGATGTAAAACGCGTTGGCTATGTCGTTGTTTCCTCAGATCGGGGGCTTTGCGGTGGTTTGAACATCAATCTGTTCAAGCGTGCCTTGCAATCGATGAAAGAACACGCTGACGCAGGACACGATGTTGATTTGTGTTTGATCGGCGCAAAGGCTCAGGCTTTCTTTGGTTCTGTGGGTGGCAACGTCGTAGCCAGCGTTCGTGATATTGGTGAGGAGCCTACGGTCGAGCAGTTGATCGGTGCCGTTAAGCACATGCTTGATGCTTACGTGAACGGCACGATCGATAAGCTTTACCTAGTGTCCAACGATTTTGTTAACACCATGACGCAATCACCGACTGTTGATCAGTTACTGCCACTTGAAGCCAACGCACAAGAGCAGTATGCGCACCACTGGGATTACATTTACGAGCCAGATGCTCGCGAGTTGCTCGATGGGCTTTTGGCTCGTTACATCGAAGCGCTGGTCTATCAGGCGGTTGTTGAGAATGGTGCGTGTGAGCAAGCGGCGCGAATGATCGCTATGAAAAATGCCACCGATAACGCTGGCGAGCTCATCGACGAACTTCAGTTGGTATACAACAAGGCGCGTCAGGCAGCGATTACGCAAGAGCTATCGGAAATTGTAGGCGGCGCCGCCGCTATTGGATAAGCGCGCGAGCGCAAACTTAGATTTACTGCGGCGCGATCGTTCAGCGCTGCAAAATTGCACAGAGGACTCGAAAATGAGTAGTGGAAAGGTTGTACAGGTTATTGGCGCGGTTGTTGACGTTGAGTTTCCTCGCGACAGCGTACCTAAGGTATACGATGCTCTGACTATCACCGATAAAGGTTTAACGCTCGAAGTTCAGCAACAGCTGGGTGACGGTGTTGTTCGCGCGATTGCTATGGGTTCGTCGGAAGGCGTGAGCCGCGGTCTTTCAGTCGATAACACCGGTGCGCCTATTTCAGTTCCTGTTGGAACCGAGACACTTGGACGCATCATGGATGTGTTGGGTAACCCAATTGATGAGCGTGGCCCTATTGGTGAGAAGGAGCGCTCTTCTATCCACCGCGCAGCACCCACGTACGAAGAGCTCGCTGCTTCGGAAGAGTTGCTCGAAACAGGCATCAAGGTCATCGACCTCGTGTGCCCATTCGCTAAGGGCGGTAAGGTTGGCCTCTTCGGTGGTGCGGGTGTTGGTAAAACCGTAAACATGATGGAGCTCATTAACAACATCGCAACCGAGCACTCTGGCCTATCGGTTTTCGCAGGTGTTGGAGAGCGAACGCGTGAAGGAAACGACTTCTACTACGAGATGCAGGAATCAAAAGTCGTAAATATCGAAAACCTCGACGAGTCGAAGGTAGCGATGGTTTACGGTCAGATGAACGAGCC